>ERZ1023397.9-NODE-9-length-211076-cov-12.188512_pt1 | contig 211076 bp, 165 predicted proteins | sample MGYA00521260_ERZ1023397 | MGnify/ENA primary metagenome ERZ1023397 (study PRJEB32759, sample SAMN07749898) | skin metagenome | biome: transportation; feature: city; material: polyester macromolecule | host: Homo sapiens | place: Hong Kong:TKO line | collected... | reverse complement strand
TCGAGCAACGGATCGACAACAAGATCATCCGGCCGAGCGCGAATTACACCGGTCCCGAGAATTTGAAGTACGTGCCGCTAAATAGGAGAAAATAGCGGGCGCTGTGCGCTTTCAAAGCGCGTGCAGTTCAACCTCGCGGTTCTCCAGATGGCCAACCGCGCACTGTTTAACTGAAACTAGATAGAAAGGTTTTCTCCATGAAAAAACTGATGATCGCCGCAGTGATTGGCGCCCTGTCCACCACGATGCTGACCGTCGCCACCGACGCTGTCGCGCAAACGGCGACCACCACCACGAAGCCGGCTGCCAAGGCTGTGGCTAAGCGCCCGCAACCGAAGCGCCTGATCAAGCGCAAAGCCAATCCGGCCAAGGAAGCGAAGGTCGATCCGGTGCCGGACGGCTCGGTCAAGTGGTCGTGCAACGAAGGTCTGGCCTTCGACCTGAAGGGCGACATGAAGCGTGACCAGATCGTCACGGTTCACTGGGCGAACAAAAACTACAATCTGCCGCGCGAATCGACCACCACGGGCGCAGACCGTTTCCACGACGCCGCATCGGGTATGGATCTGGTCGTGATCCCGACGAAGGCAATGTTGTTCTCGGACAAGGACAGCTCGCGTCTGGCCGACGAGTGCAAGACGGCAGAGATGATCCAGGGCGCGCCGGCTCCGACGCAATCCAACGCGATCAACAAAACCAACTAATCCGTTACATCAGGAAAGCACCCCGATGTCCGCTCCGATTTCCAACGTACGACCCGCCCCGGACTCCGTCCTGGTCGATATTGTCGATTACGTGCTGGATTTCCCGATCGACAGCACGCTCGCGCTGGACACCGCGCGTAACTGCCTGATCGATACGCTCGGTTGCGGACTCGAGGCGCTCACCTACCCGGCCTGCACCAAGCTGATGGGACCGATCGTGCCGGGCACGATCGTCCCCAACGGCGCGAAGGTGCCGGGCACGTCGTTCCAGCTGGATCCGGTTCAGGCCGCCTTCAACATCGGCGCGATGATCCGCTGGCTCGATTTCAACGACACATGGCTCGCCGCCGAGTGGGGCCATCCGTCGGATAATCTCGGCGGAATTCTGGCGACGGCCGACTGGCTCTCGCGCAGTGCCATCGCAGCGGGCAAGCAGCCGCTGACGATGAAAGACGTGTTGATCGGCATGATCAAGGCGCACGAAATTCAAGGCTGTATCGCGCTCGAAAATTCGTTCAACAAAGTCGGGCTCGATCATGTATTGCTGGTGAAACTGGCTTCGACCGCGGTGGTCGGCCAGATGATCGGTTTGACGCGCGACGAGTTGATCAACGCGGTATCGCAGGTGTTTGTCGATGGGCACGCGCTGCGCACCTACCGCCATGCGCCCAATACCGGCTCGCGCAAGTCGTGGGCCGCCGGCGATGCAACCTCGCGCGCCGTGCGGCTCGCATTGATCGCGAAGACCGGCGAAATGGGCTACCCGTCGGTGCTGACCGCGAAAACGTGGGGCTTCTACGATGTGCTGTTCAAGGGTAACGCGTTCAAATTCCAGCGCCCTTACGGCTCGTATGTGATGGAAAACGTGCTGTTCAAGATTTCGTTCCCGGCTGAATTCCACGCGCAGACGGCGGTGGAGGCGGCGATGACGTTGCACGCGCAATTGCAGAGCGCGGGCAAGCGAGTGGAGGACATCAGGAAGATCACGATCCGCACGCACGAAGCCGCAATCCGCATCATCGACAAAAAAGGCCCCCTGAACAATCCGGCCGACCGCGATCATTGCATTCAGTACATGATCGCCGTGCCGTTGATCCATGGCCGCCTGACGGCCGCGGATTATGAAGATTCGATCGCGCAGGACACGCGCATCGATGTGCTGCGCGCGAAGATGGAATGTGTCGAAGATGCGCAGTTCACGAAGGATTACCACGATCCGGAGAAGCGTTCGATCGCCAATGCACTGACGATCGAATTCAACGACGGGTCGACGTTCGACGAAGTTGTAGTCGAATACCCGATCGGTCATAAGCGTCGTCGCGAAGACGGAATTCCGTTGCTGGTCGAGAAGTTCAAGACCAACCTCGCGCGCCGCTTTCCGGTCAAGCAACAACTGGCGATTCTCGATGTGTCGCTGGATCAGGCACGGCTCGAAGCCATGCCGGTCAATGAATACGTCGATCTGTACGTCATCTAGTCAAGTTAAGTACTGTAGTTCCGCGATCAAACCAAGGAAAACACCATGGCCCACAACCTCCACAAAACGCTCAAGGAATTCGACAGCGGTTCCGGCAAAGGCAAGTTCTACTCCCTGCCGCAACTCGGCAAGGCACTGAACATCAAGATCGACCGCCTGCCGGTTTCGATCCGTATCGTGCTGGAATCGGTGCTGCGTAACTACGACGGCAAGAAGATCGCCGAAGAACACATCGAGCAACTCGCGAACTGGAAGCCGACGGCAGCACGTGTCGACGAAATCCCGTTCGTCGTGTCGCGCGTCGTGCTGCAAGACTTTACCGGCGTGCCGCTGCTCGCCGACATCGCAGCGATGCGCGGTGTCGCGAAGCACATGGGCAAGGATCCGAAGTCGATCGAACCGCTGGTCCCGGTCGATCTAGTCGTCGATCACTCGGTGCAGATCGATCACTTCCGCGAAAAGAACGCGCTCGACCTGAACATGAAACTGGAATTCCAGCGCAACAACGAGCGCTACCAGTTCATGAAGTGGGGCATGCAGGCGTTCGACACGTTCAAGGTCGTGCCGCCGGGCGTCGGTATCGTTCACCAGGTGAACCTCGAATACCTCGCACGCGGCGTGCACAAGAAGGCCGAAGGCGCGGACACCGTGTACTACCCGGATTCGCTGGTCGGCACGGACAGCCACACGACCATGATCAACGGTATCGGTGTGGTGGGCTGGGGCGTGGGCGGTATCGAAGCTGAAGCCGGCATGCTCGGCCAGCCGGTGTACTTCCTGACGCCGGACGTGGTCGGCGTCGAGCTGAAGGGCAAGCTGCGCGAAGGCCTGACGGCAACCGACCTGGTCCTGACCGTCACCGAACTGCTGCGCAAGGAAAAGGTTGTCGGCAAGTTCGTCGAGTTCTTCGGCGAAGGCACGAAGTCGCTGTCGCTGCCGGACCGTGCGACGATCGGCAACATGGCGCCGGAATACGGCGCAACCATGGGCTTCTTCCCGGTCGACGAAAAAACCATCGACTACTTCAAGGGCACGGGCCGCACCGACGCGGAAATCTCCGCCTTCGAAAACTACTTCAAGGCGCAAGGCCTGTTCGGTATTCCGAAGGCTGGCCAGATCGACTACACCAAGGTCGTCACGCTGGATCTCGGCACGGTCACGCCGTCGCTGGCGGGTCCGAAGCGCCCGCAAGACCGCATCGAAATCGGTCACGTGAAGTCGACCTTCAGCGACCTGTTCTCGAAGCCCGTGGCGGAAAACGGCTTTGCGAAGAAGTCGGAAGACCTCGACGCGCAATACACGACGAGCAACGGCGTCGACGTGAAGAACGGCGACATCCTGATCGCTGCGATCACGTCGTGCACGAACACGTCGAACCCGAGCGTGCTGCTGGCTGCTGGTTTGCTGGCAAAGAAGGCTGTGGAAGCCGGCCTGACGGTCGCTCCGCACATCAAGACGTCACTGGCGCCGGGATCGCGCATCGTCACGGAATACCTGACGAAGACCGACTTGATGAAGTACCTCGACAAGCTCGGCTTCACGCTCGCCGCTTACGGTTGCACGACCTGTATCGGTAACGCGGGCGATCTGACGCCGGAACTGAACGAAGCGATCACGAAGAACGACATCGTCGCGGCTGCCGTGCTGTCGGGCAACCGTAACTTCGAAGCGCGTATTCACCCGAACATCCGCGCGAACTTCCTGGCCTCGCCGCCGCTGGTGGTGGCTTACGCGATCGCCGGCAACATCACGCGCGACCTGATGACCGAACCGGTCGGCAAGGGCAAGGGCGGCCGCGACATCTACCTGGGCGACATCTGGCCGACCAGCGAAGAAGTCGATGCGCTGCTCAAGTTCGCGCTGGACGCCGATGCGTTCCGCAAGAACTACTCGTCGCTGACCAAGAAGGGCGACCTGTGGAGCAAGATCGAAGGCGAAGAAGGTCAAGTCTACGACTGGCCGAAGTCGACCTACATCGCTGAGCCGCCGTTCTTCGGCAAGGACTTCTCGATGACGCCGGCCGACAGCATCGCTGCGGTCAAGAACGCACGCGCTTTGGGCATCTTCGGTGACTCGGTCACGACCGACCACATCAGCCCGGCTGGCTCGATCAAGGAAGACTCGCCGGCAGGCAAGTGGCTGAAGGAAAACGGCGTGCAGAAAGCCGATTTCAACAGCTACGGCTCGCGTCGCGGCAACCACGACGTGATGATGCGCGGCACGTTCGCCAACGTCCGGATCAAGAACCTGATGATCCCGGCGAAGGCAGACGGTTCGCGCGTTGAAGGCGGCCTGACGATTCACCAGCCGAGCGGCGAACAACTGTCGATCTATGACGCAGCGATGAAGTACATCGACGCCGGCACGCCGACCATCGTGTTCGCGGGCGAAGAGTACGGCACGGGCTCGTCGCGCGACTGGGCAGCGAAGGGCACGCAACTGCTGGGCGTGAAGGCTGTGGTCGCACGCAGCTTCGAGCGCATCCACCGCTCGAACCTGGTCGGCATGGGCGTTCTGCCGCTGCAGTTCAAGGGCTCGGATAGCGTGCAATCGCTCGGCATCACCGGCGAAGAAACGTACGACATCGAAGGCCTGGGCGCTGACTTCAAGCCGCAACAGGAAGTGACGCTGGTGATTCGTGGCAAGGACGGCAAGGAAAAGCGTGTGCCGGTGCTGCTGCGTATCGACACGCCGATCGAAGTCGATTACTACAAGCACGGCGGGATTCTGCCGTTCGTGCTGCGTTCGTTGCTGGCTGCTTAAGGTACTAGCTGACGCGAGTAGTAACTGCGAATTGTTTTGCAGGGGCTGCGTCCTGTGGAGGGCGCAGCCGACTTTAGAAGCCCGACCTCTGGTCGGGCTTTTTTTATGGGCTTTTACTGCTTACTACGATCGTCGTGCTGAAAGGCATCTGGGTTGTCGGTGACGCGGCGTTGGGTCATGTGGGCGTTCCAGTTGGTGTCGGCTGGCACCGACGACTCACGCGTGGTGATTTGAACGCGCGGTTGCTGGTTGGCCCATTTGAGCCACTGTGCCCGTTCGATCGCGTCAGCATCTCGTGACGCCGGCGCAGTCCATTCCGGTTGCTTCGACACGGAAGGCCGCGTCGACGAACGGACAACGCGTGCCAACGCTTGCCGTTCGGCTAACTGGGCTTGGGTAAAGCGCGCCGTCTTTGCCTTTTTCGCCGCTTTCGCGGACTGCACGACCTGAGGCAATACGGCGTTGCCGACAGGCGCCACTCGCACCGTATCTTTGTTCGCCGCTGTCGCGACGACAGCGCTCTGCGAGGCAGTACGAACATCTGCGACGACCGACGCGACAGGTTGTTGCGACGGCGCCGTGGCCGGTGTGCTGACTGCCGGTTGAGTTGCCGGCAACACACTCGCGATCTGCGCTTTCTGCGCCTCCTGCATCGAACAAGTCGTGACCAGCCACGCAAGCGCAATACTGCATCCCGCGAAGATCAACGCGCTGTACACGTGATCCGAACGCGATGACCTCGGGCGGAACGTATCCATTTCCTGATAGCGCTTAGCTTCAGCCAGCGCTTCGTCGAAACGTCCAGAGTCCACGCGCGGCGGCGGCGCCTTGTACACCAATATCTTGGTGCCGGGCGGAAAGCGGCGGCCCATTTTCGGTTGCACAGCTTGTGTCGACTTCACGGCTTGCGAAGACGGACCTGAATGTTGCTCCGGCTTTGGCACCACTCGCAAACGACCGCCGCCAAACGGCGGCGGCAGCTTGTCGAACGGAAGGGGGAGCGGAACGGCGAGATCGCCTTCGATCAAAGCTAACGGTCGATTCATCGCAAGGTGCTCCAATGCGAATCGGCCGCTTCGTCGAATTGATTCATCAATGCTTCGGCGCGTAGCGCTAGCTGTTCGATCGCGGACGGTTCAGCTAGCGCGCCGACAACATACGCGTTTCGCAACGCGGCCATCAGGCTGTGCGCCCCGACCAGACCCACGGCGCCGCTCAATCTGTGTAGTGCGGCATGCAGGCCATCCGCATCGGTCTGCTTGAGCATGGTGCGCACGCGTTGTACATCGTCTTTCATCGAGGCACGCCAACCCCTTAGAAACGTCGGCAGATCGATGCCTTCTTCTGAAAGAGCGTGGAGATAGTGAGCATCGAATGGCTCGACGGAGAGATCCGTTTGATCTTCCGCGCGCCCAACCACGGCGGGCTGTAGCGGTTGAGCGCCCGGTAACGACGGCTCCGCTGCGATATGCCGATGTTCGATCGTGAACGGCGCGCCGAACGTGACGTAGACCTCGCGGTCCGCCTTGTTTGTGAATCTCAATTCGCCGCGCATGCGCTGCGCCAACAGTCCGCATCGGGCGAGGTCAGGATCGGTTTCCTTATCCGTCTCGGACCGAACTGCCGGCACTGAGGATAATGAATCAACCCGTGCCTCGGCAATCCGATACGCATTTGCGTTAATACCTCCAACGCTAATGAAAATTCGTTGTGCGCCGCTGTTCAGCGAGTCTGCGCGCACGGCAACCACAATCCGTGCGTGCTCTGTCCGCCGCGCGACCCAACTCAACAGATGGAACACGATCTGGCCCAGGCGCGCGCCATCAGCCAAGATACGCGGGGCAACGGAATCGTCGATGCTGATGCTTGGATGACACCCGTTTGGTGTGACTGTTTGAGAGAATTGCGCAACCGCATGGTGGATGACCGCGCGGGGATCACTCACGCTCTCGTCAAGGATCAACGTCCGGGAATCCGCACATGTGGAATCACAGTTGCTCGCAGGTTGTTCCCGCGCTTCCGCCGTACTGAATAGATTCTCCGACTTGCTCCCGGCAGCGAGCAATGGCCATTGCCTCTTTGTGCGCGATTGCGCCGTGCGCGAGCGAAACAGATCCACCAGCGCGACGCTCTCAACCATCATCGCGAGCACCAGTATCAACCAGATGTGCGATATCGACGTGAACACGCTCGGCAATCGGAATATGCCTGTTTCGATGGGCGCGACACTAACCGGCATTGCGCTGACGCGCGTCGATACGGCCCACAACAGCGTGAACGCCAGCAGACCACCTGCAAAGGTAGCGTAGCGAATCGAATTCAGGCGGCGGGCGCGCGAAATCTGCCGCGTACGGCCGTGCTCGCTCCATGGGGAACCGGACTGGTTCATGGTGTTCATACTCACGACAACTCAGTCGATCAGCTTGTTTAGCGACGCGAATTCGATCAAACCGGCAAGCGACGAGACACCTAGCTTTTCCTGCAAACGGCTTTTATATGTGCTGACGGTTTTGTCGCTCAGAAAGAGACGCGCAGCGATATCTTTGTTGCTGACGCCGCGCGCGAGATATTGCAGCACTTCCACTTCACGCGGGGACAGTACACTCAACCCACCTTCCAGGCTCGCTTGAGCTGTGTCGGCGGGAAAGCAGTCGTAACCGAACAGGACCGTTTTCGCCGCAGTCACCAATTCACCGATTTCCCGTCCTTTACCGACGTATCCGTTAGCACCGGCAAACCGCGTATGCGCGGCCATCACGTGTTCTGCTTTGGCGGACAGAACCAGAATGCGAATTTTCTCGTTATGCGCGCGAATGCGCCGGATCATGGATAAACCATCGAGGCGAGGCAAATCGAGATCCAGAATAACCAGGTCAGGATTTTCAGAGAGGACGATTTCCAGACCGTCCTCCCCGTCTGCGGCTTCCGCTATGACTTCGAATTCTTCGCTTGCGCGCAGAACTTCCGATATCGCACCGCGAATCATCGGATGATCATCAATAATCACGATTCGTTTCATTTATCGCTCCATTTTTTGGAAATTAAATAATGGGCGCGAACCTGAATCGAAATAAGCGCACATCGAAAAAATCAAGTAAGATTCTATCAATCGACGATGTGCATATTGTCCGGCAGACATGGCATTAATTCTGAAATGGCCGTACGATTTTTCCTGCTACTGCGAGGCTATTTTCAATACATCTTAAAATCAAGATAAACACATTGCCTTGATTTTTTGTTGCTCTCGGAATGAATGCTTTGTCGCGGAATTTTTAGACGAACGTATCTGCCGCGCGCTGATTGGGCGGAGTGCGTCCTTGAACTTTGCGTCAATGGCGAGGTCGCCGGACCGAAGAGGTCCGGCGATCACTGAGCGGGTTGATTGCTCCCGCCCAAGTTACTACCGCTGCGGTTGTTGCTGAACTGCTGCCGGCGCCTGCTTGCCGCTGCGCGTAAAGCCCAGCTCGACACGGCGGTTAGGCGCGAGGCAGTCGACCAAGGCCTGATGACCGCGGTTGTTACACTGCACCACCGGATCTTCCTTGCCGCGACCGACAGCCGTCATCGGCATGTTCACGCCACCACTTTGCAGATAACGTTTGACGGTTTCAGCGCGCTTGGTCGAGAGCTGGCGGTTATAGCTGTCACTGCCCAGACGATCGGTATAGCCTTCAATACGGATACCGGTTACGTCGTCGACCTGACGCAGATCGCGGACCAGTTGGTCGAGCTTCGATTTGCCCATCGGCAGCATGCCGGCCAGATCGCCACGATCGAACTTGAAGGTCGCGTCGGCCTGCAGCGTCATCTTCTCCGGTATCGGCGACGCAATCGGAGCCGGCGGCGGCGTACAGGCTTCGAGCGCGGCACCAAGTTTCGGTACACCGCTCTCCACGCTGTCGACGATGCGCTGGCTCGCGTCGAAATTACGCGTCCATGCCTCGTGACCCGCATGAATCAACTCGACCTCAGAGCAAGCGGTCAGACGTTGCGCCTCGACGCATTGCGGAAACTGCGGCGAGGTCTTTGCAGCCAAAATCTGCTTCCACAAATCCGGGCGAATTACAGAGGCCGTGCGCAATTCCGGATTATTGACCGACAGACCCTGGCCCGATTCGAGCGCGGTGGTCAACTGAGTGGCCTCATGCAGCGCTTCCTCGACAAAACCCCAACCGTCATGGCTGGAGCGTTCGTCGCGAGCGGCATTGAGCCAGCATTGCGCTTTCTCGCCAAAGTAGTTGTTCTTCCGCTCGCCAAGCGCGTTCAAGCGCGTCTGGACAGCGTCGAGCGCCGCATTGTTGTGCGGCCCGCTATACGTTGCGATCCACTCGGGCGTCACCGCCCCGGCAGCTTGAGCCTGCGTGGCGCTGAAGCCGGTCTGCAGCACAGTGGGGTCCTGAATCTGCAGCCGATCGCGGGTCGCGGACGACGAGCATCCCGCGAGCATCGCGGCAAGCGCGATGGCAATCAATGAATACTTCATGTGTGTGTTCCATGGAAAGAGGGTCGCACGGAAGCTTCCCGTGCGACCCAGACAGCTAACGTCTCAACTTCCAATCAAGGCCTTGCGGCCAGATTTAGTTGCCGAGGACGATGCCGATACCGGCGCGGACGATGGTGCTGTTGCCGCCCGAGCTGGACACGCCAAGGTTGTAGTTGATCGTGCCCTTCTCGTTCCAGCGCGACACGCCAAGACCAACAGCCTGCTGGCCACGGTAGTTGGCAACACCCGCGTTCAGCGTGGTGCGGCCCGGCAGGTACGGCGTGACGATGTTCAGCGCCGATGCTGCTGCAATACCCTTGGCCGCATTGCGGTCGATATCGTGCATCTGCTGCTGCACGCCACCCATTGCGTTGTTCAACTGGTTAAGGTTGACCGCGTCGGTGCCTTGCGTACCGGCTGCAACGTTGGTGATCTGACGCTCCGCACCGGCGGAACCCACCGATACCGAGTTGTCACGATCAGTCGTCGAATACGAACCCAGTGCCACGGAGTTCACGTTCGGAGCCGACGCGTTGTAACCCAACGCAACCGAACCCGCACCTTGCGCTGCCGAGCTCACGCCCAGCGAGACCGCGTTGTCACCTGCCGACGCTGCGTTCTTGCCGATCGCAATCGCCGCCGCGCCCGATGCAACCGCACCGTTACCAATCGCAATCGCATCCGTGCCCGTTGCCGATGCAGCCACCGCATCCGCCGCCGGGTTGATGCTGATGTACGTCGAGTTGCTGCCGCCACCACCCGCGATGTTGTTCACCTTGCTTTCCAGCGCGGAGAACTGCGAGTAGTTGACTGCGTCGGTTGCGTCCGAACCCGCTGCAACGTTCGTCAGGGTCACCGGCGTGGTCGAACCAGCACCACCCAGCGTGACCCTGGTCTTCGTGGAATCGTCATAGGCCACGCCGTTCGCGGTACCAGTGCCTGCGTGGTCCGCGACATAGGCTTGCATCTGGCCGTAGTTGACCGCGTCGAACGTGTCCGTAGCGTTGGCGACATTCTTCAACTGAGTCGGCAAACCGCCCATGTTGAAGGTCACACTACCCTTCGTCGCGTTGTCGTAGGCAACGAATGCGTTGGTCACGTTACCCGACGGGTCGACGTTCAAACCTGCTTCCTTCAACTGCTTCAGGTTCACAGCGTCGTTGTCGAGTTTTGCGTCCGCAACATTCGACAGTTGGACCTGAGTCGTTGCGTTAGCACCGCCCAGCGTCAGCTTGTCGTGCCTGGACGAGTCGTACACCACGCCATCGGACGAACCAGTGGCAATCTTCGCGTTCAAACCGTCCAGCGCCGTACCAACGTCGCTGTACGTCTTGCCGTCGAGCGAGTAAGCCGGCTTGGAAACCTTGCCGTCCGAGCCCACCGTCGAGCCGCCGCCCAGCGCGTCTGCCACGCTCGTCGCCGTGTTGTACAACTGCGAACCGTTGATCGCGTCCTTGCTGCTCGACGTGATCTGGCCAGCGCCAACATTGCTCAGCACGACCGGCGCGGTCGCACCGATACCACCGAACGTGACCTTGCCCTTCGACGCGTCGTCATACGCGACGAATGCACCCGTTATGTTGCCGCTCGTGTCGAAGCTCGCGCCCATCGCCTTCAACTGTGCGACGTTCACTGCGTCGTTGTTCGCCTTGCCGTCAGCAACGTTCGACAGCAGCACCGGCGTCGTCGTGCCGCTACCGCCAAGCGTCACCTTGTCGTGCGTATCCGAGTCGTACACGACGCTGTTCGCCGAACCGCCACTGCCGGCCTTGTCGTTGACCGCAACGAGTGCCGCCCCCACATCGTCATAGGTGTTGCCGTTCAGCGTGTAGGCAGGCTTCGACACCTTGCCGTCCGCACCCACGGCGGAATTGCCGCCGAGTGCCGCTGCCACGCTGGCAGCCGTGCCATACAACTGGGCACCGTTGATAGCGTCCTTGCTGGTCGACGTGACCTGACCCGCTGCCACGTTCGTCAGCGTAACCGGCGGCAAACCAGCCGATGCTCCGCCCAGCGTCAGCTTGTCGTGCGTCGACGTGTCGTAAACAACCGCGTCCGCCGAACCACCACCCGCGACAGCAGCAATTGCGGCGTTCATCTGCCCCAGGTTGACCGCGTCGGTGTTTTCCGTACCTGCTGCGACGTTGACGATCTGACGCTGCGCCGTGCTGTTACCCACGGAAATGGTATTGACACGGTCTGCCTCGGAATTCATACCCAATGCCACCGAGTTGACCGCGCTCGACGTGGATGATGCGCCCAACGCCATCGAGTTATCAGCGATCGCATACGCCTTGTTACCCAGAGACACAGCGCCTGCACCGTCCGCTTGCGTACCCGAGCCCAACGACAGTGTGTCTGCACCCTGCGCGTTAGCCAGATAGCCGATCGCAACCGCGTTGTTCGCCTTGTTGTTGGTAGACGCACCCGCACCGATGATCGTGGTGTTCATGGACGAAGACACCGCACCCGAACCGATCACCGTGGTGTTGTCGAGGAAACTGCCCGAACCCTTGCCAATCACCAGCGAGTTGTCGCCCATAGCAACCGCACCCGGACCGATCGCCATCGCATCCTTACCACTCAACACCTGTGCACCCGGAAGAGCCGGAGTCAGATCCGAACTCACCGCAATATAGCTAGTGACCGGGAGTGAATCCCCGAGCAGCTTATTAGCCTGCAGCATCGAACGGACACCGCTCGACTGCTGGGAAATCTGCTGCTGCAACGCCGTGACCTGGTCGGTCGTCGCACTCTGCAAGGCGGTCAACTGACTCAGGTTGACGGCGTCGGTGGCTGCCGTACCCGCCGCCACGTTCATGATGCGACGTTCAGCATTACGCGAACCGACCGAAATTGTATTCGCAGCGCTCACCACCGAGTTCGAACCCAGTGCCATCGAGTCAGCGAACTGCGCGCGTGCGCCCGAACCGATCGCCAGCGAGTTCTGACCGCTAGCAAACGCACCACCGCCGATCGCCACGGCTTCACCGCCCGATGCAATTGCAGCAGCCGATGCCGAGACCACCTTAATGTACTTCGTCGTCTCTGTGATGTTGTTGTTGATGCTGCTCACCGCTCCGTCGATGCCTGCCAGCGCTGCGCCGACATCCGTGTACGTACCGGCGCTCAACGCATAGGTCGGCTTGGTCACCGTCCCGTTCGGGCTGACCGACGAACCGCCGCCCAACGCACCTGCAACGCTGTTGGCCACGCCGTACAGTTGCGAGCCGTTCACTGCATCGCTGCTGCTGGACGTCACCGCGCCCGCGGCGACGTTGGCCAGCGTCACCGGCGTGGTCGAGCCCGCGCCGCCGAGCGTCACCTTGGTCTTGGCCGAGTTGTCGTAGGCAACAAAGCCACCCGTCACATTACCGCTCGTATCGAAGCTTGCGCCCAGATCCTTCAACTGCTTGAGGTTGACGGCGTCGGTGTTAGCCGTACCCGCGGCAACGTTGATGATCTGACGTTCAGAGCCCGTCTTACCAACCGACACGGCATTGGCACGATCAGCCAGCGAGTTTGCGCCCAGCGCAACGGAGTTCGCTTGCGTCGCGTTTGCGCTAAAGCCGATTGCGACAGCGGAGCTGCCCGAGGCGGAAGCCGACGAACCTGCACCAATCGCTTCGCTACCGGTGACCGTGGCGTCCGCGCCGGTACTCTTCACGTGGAAGTACTTGACGCCGCCACCGTTCGTGATGTTGTTCACCGTGTTGGTGAGGTTCGTCACGTTCGAATTGGTCGCAAACAGTTGCGCACCATTGACAGCGTCCGTGCTGGTCGCCGACAAGGTACCGGCGGTCAGGCCGGAGATCTTGGTGCCGCTCGCGCCCTTCAGCGTGATTGTGCCCTTCGTCGAATCGTCATAGCTGACGAACGAGTTGGTTATGACACCGCTTGTGTCGATGCTCGCGCCCATCGCCTTCAATTGCGCGACGTTCACCGCGTCGTTGTTCGCCTTGCCGTCCGCCACATTGGCGAGCGTCACCGGCGTGGTCGAACCTGCGCCGCCCAGCGTCACCTTGCTCTTCGCCGAGTTATCGTATGCAACGAACGCACCCGTGATGTTGCCGCTCGTGTCGAAGCTTGCGCCGAGATCCTTCAACTGCTTCATGTTCACGGCGTCGGTGTTGGCCACACCCGCCGCGACGTTCGCCAGCGTCACCGGCGTGGTCGAACCCGCGCCACCGAACGTGACCTTGCTCTTCGCCGAGTTATCGTATGCAACAAACGCACCCGTGATGTTGCCGCTCGTGTCGATGGCCGCACCCATCGCCTTCAACTGCGCGAGGTTGACAGCATCCATGTCTTGCGTACCCGCTGCGACGTTGACGATCTGGCGCTGTACGGTGCTATTGCCGACCGACACCGTGTTGCCGCGGTCCGCTACCGCACCGTTACCCAACGCCACCGCACCGGCGCCGGTCGCCGTCGCGCTGTTGCCGAGCGCGGTATTCAAGCCGGTTGACGATGCGCTATAACCCAGCGCCGTCGAGTTATACAGTGCCTTCGAGGACGCACCAATTGCGGTGGCACCGGTATTTCCGCTACTGCCTGCCAACGCATTGGCACCAAGGGCCGTGGCGCCGTGACCGCCACCGGCCGTGGAGGCAGACGCATTCTGACCGATTGCAATATTGCCGGCGCCCGCGGTGCCAGTATTCGCACTCGCTGCGCTGCCGATAGAAATCGAGCCGTCCCCGGTTACCACGCTGTCCGCGCCGGAGCCATTGGCATGGAAGTATTTGACGCCACCACCGTTCGTGATGTTGTTCACCGTGTTGGTGACGTTCGACACGTTCGAATTGGTTGCGAACAGTTGCGCACCGTTCACGGCGTCCGTGCTCGCAGCCGACAGCGTACCTGCGGCCAGACCCGAGATCTTGGTGCCGCTCGCGCCCTTCAGCGTGATGGCCGCCTTGGTCGAATCGTCGTAGCTAACGAACGCGTTCGTCACGACACCGCTCGTGTCGAAGCTCGCGCCCATCGCCTTCAATTGCGCGACGTTCACCGCGTCGTTGTTCGCCTTGCCGTCCGCCACATTGGCGAGCGTTACGGGCGTCGTCGAGCTGGAACCACCGAGCGTGACCTTCGTGTGCGACGTTGAGTCGTAGTTCACCGAATCGCCACCAGTACCGGTGCCCGCCGCGGCGAGTGCCGAGCCGACGTCCGTGTACGTCTTGCCGCCGATCGTGAAGGTCGGCGCCTTGATCGTGCCGTCCGAGTTCACACCCGCGCCGCCGCCGATAACCGACGCGAGGCCGGACAACTGGGTGACGTTCACCGCGTCCGTGGCAGCCGTACCGGCCGCGACGTAGGCGATCTGACGCTTCTGCGTGCCGCTACCCACCGAAACAGTATTGGCGCGATCAGCGATCGAATTGGCGCCCAGTGCGACCGCGCCGGTGATGTTCGGGTTGACCATCGTGTTCGCGCCCAGCGCGACCGAGTTCGACGCGCCCGTGCTGACGAAGCTATTGGCACCTACTGCAAGCGACTCAGCGCCGTTCACCTGGGTCGACGAGCCAAACGCCATGGCGTCGACACCCTGTGCGTTGGCGTTGTAGCCAATCGCGACAGCGTTAGAAGCGTTGTTACTTGTCGTTGCGCCCGCACCGATCACGGTCGCGTTCAGCGCCAGCGCGCCAGCGCCCGACCCAACCGCAGTCGACCCGGCCAGGCTCGTTGCCGCGCCCGCGCCGACAGCCAGCGAGTTTTCACCCCCTGCGTGAGCAGTCGGACCGATCGCCATTGCGTTCAGCGAGTTGTCCGTATCCGTATTGGTGCCGGTCGTGACGGAGGAACTGACAGCAATATAGTTGGTGACCGGAACAGCGGTATTGGCGCCCAACAGCATTGAGCGTACGCCACTCGATTGCTGGGAAATCTGCTGCTGCAGTGCGTTGGTCTGGGTCTGCAAAGCGGTCAACTGGCTGAAATTCACCGCGTCCGTGGCGGTCGTACCGGCCGCCACGTTCATGATGCGGCGCTCGCTGCCCTTCGAACCGACCGACACGGTATTCGCTACGGTCGCCACCGAATTGGAGCCCAGCGCAACGGCATCCGAAAACTGTGAACGCGAACCCGAACCGATCGAGACCGAATTCGTTCCGCTCGCAAACGCGCCACCGCCAATCGCAACGGCTTCGCCGCCGGAAGCAATGGCTGCCGCGGAGCCCGACACCACCTTGATGTATTTGGTGGTCGTGGCGACATCGGTGTTGATCCCGTCGATAGCGGTACCCACCGCGTCGATCGCGGAACCCACGTTGTTGTACGTGGTGCCTGCAACCGTATACGAAGGATTCTTCACCTTGCCGGTTGCGTCAACCGCTGCGCCGCCGCCCAGTGCGCCGGCAATGCTGTTGGCCGTGCCGTACAACTGCGAACCGTTCACCGCGTCCGAGCTCGAGGCGCTCACCGCGCCTGCCGAAAGACCCGTGATTTTCGTGCCGCTCGCGCCCTTCAGCGTGACCGTGTCCTTGTTCGTGTTGTCATAGGCCACAAATGCGCCCGTCACGTTGCCGCTCGTGTCGATGCTCGCGCCCATGTCCTTGAGCTGCTTCATATTGACCGCGTCGGTGTTCGCGACACCCGCGGCGACATTGGCCAGCGTCACAGGCGTTGTGGAGCTTGTGCCGCCGAGCGTCACCTTGGTATGCGCCGACGTGTCGTACTGCACACCGTTCGTGGAACCCGAACCGGCCTTCGCATCGACCGCGGCCAGCGCTGCGCCGACGTCGTTGTACGTGGTGCCGCTCAGCGCGTAGGCCGGCTTCGAGACCTTGCCATCCGCCCCGACTGACGAGCCGCCACCCAGTGCCGTAGCTACGCTGCTTGCCGTGTTGTAGAGCTGTGAACCGTTGATCGCATCCTTGCTGGTCGACGAGACCTGGCCGGCTGCGACGTTCGTCAGACCGACCGCCGATGTCGCGGTGGCGCCGCCGAGCGTGACGTTGGTTTTTGCCGAGTTGTCGTAGGCGACGAAGGAGGCAGTAATGTTGCCGCTCGTGTCGATGCTCGCGCCCATTGCCTTCAACTGCGCGAGGTTCACGGCGTCTGTATCTTGCGTACCGGCTGCGACGTTGACGATCTGGCGTTCGTTGCCCACCGAGCCGACCGAGACGGTGTTGGCGCGATCAGCGATCGAATTCGTGCCGAGCGCTACCGAGTTGTTCGCGAGGGCGACGCTGTTGGTACCAATGGCGATGCTGTTGTCGTTGACGGCGGTGGCGAGATAACCGATAGCGACGGAGTTGGTACCGGTTGCAGTGGAACTCGTGCCCAGCGCAACGGCATCGTTGCCGGCTGCCACCGAGGCTTGGCCCATTGCCATCGCGTCGGTTCCGGTCGCGACCGGAACGGCGCCGGTGGAGTTGGCGACGAAGTATTTTGCATATTTGCCGCCGCCGGAACCCATGTCTAGAAGGCCGCTGCAATCCCAATAGCTGCCCGTCGACCCGGCGCCATTGCCAGAAGTCATGCACAACGGTGTTTCCTCACCGGTAGACGCATTTGTTACCGTGCCCCAATAACTAGTAAACGGAACGGGCACCGGCGCGCCTTGCGTAAAATCGAGGCCGTTGAGCCCTGGCACCCAGGTACCAAACCCAATTTGGCCGCCACTGTCCGTAATACCCAGTTGCACAACCCAGTTCCCCCAGTCCGGATCGTTCGCCATCGCGGCATTGCTGCCGGCCAGCGCCGCTACGGCCCCACCTGCCATCAAAGCGAGATTCAGCGCCGTCCTTCCTGACTTCTTGCGACTACCCTTTGTGGTCTCCGCCGCAGCCACATACGTGCCCGCCGTCGCGTTCCAAACCGATTTATAAACCTTGTTCATACCTGTTGCATTCCCTAATAACGGGCGAGCCCCGCTTGCCGTTTGATTTGAGAAATCGTGAATTCCACGATCACCGCAAAAAAGCCGGCCGCGCACCATAAGGCCCGACCCAAAGCTTTTCACGCGTCGCAAATCTAACTGCGGGATCTATCCCTAAAAATCAGGAATTGCGCAACATGCGTAGGAATGTTCTGACTGTTTGAAATAAAAAGTTAAAATCGGCCGGATAGCCGCGCCCGGCCTAATATTCAAGCTTATTCATTTATTATTGAGACCCTCGTAACAGGCCGATTCACCGTAGCGTATTTGCAACAAGCTTGCCGACATGACCTGCCACGCCGACAAGCCATACCCATCAAGCCCGTCGCGACACTTCAGAAAACCTACTGCACCGGTAGGAAACTTCTCAACCCCGCCTTACCGGCCTATTTCTATACTTCGCCCGGCACTGTTGCTCGTGCGTTTTGAGCAGTTAATCTTTATTTTTCGTTGCTGTTCAAAATATTTACTCTGGCAAATCCGTGTTCAGTAAACATTAAATCGTTTTAATTTTTTGAAATAGAGATCATGAAACTTTCTCAAATTCGCCGCAAACAAAAGCAACTCGGTCAGGGCATGACCGAATACATCATCATCGTGGCACTGATCGCCGTGTCGGCCATCGGCGTGTATTCGCTGTTCGGCCAAACGCTGCGTAACCAGACCGCCGGTCTCGCCATTGAAATGTCGGGCAAGGATTCGTCGGGCAACATCACGTCGGCGCAAACCAACGCGCAAACGGCTACCACGAACGCCGACAAGACCAAGAACATGGGTACGTATAACGACAGCAACAACAAGTAATTGGCTTAAGTTAGCGATACTCATCATGAAACGCTCTGCCCGCAAGGGCAGGGCCAGGGTCGCCGGCGCTAGCGGGCAGGCGCTGGTCCCTGCACTGATTTTCCTGCTCGTCGGCTGCATTGGTCTCTACGTGGCGTTCAACTCGTTCCAGATGACGAGCGCCAGGATCAAACTCCAGAACACCGCAGACGCGGCCGCCTATAGCGCAGCCGTGCTGCAGGCGCGCGACTACAACCTCTCCGCGTATCTGAACCGCGCGATGGTCGCCAATCAGGTCACCGTCGCCCAGGCCGTCGCGCTCAAATCCTGGGTAGACGATCTGGATAACTTATATACGTCCGGTCAGACGGATCAATACATCAATCTGTTCGCCGACAACGCCGCCACAAAATGGAACGCGCCGAAGGCGCGCGGCAAACTCGACACCGGCCCCGCGCGCGCCACACTGGATGCGCTGCTGCCCACGCTGGTGAAGGGCGTCGATTCGATCAACCGATCGATAAGCAATCTGCAAACGGCCTTCCACACCGGGCTCTTCACTGCCGTGCCGCAACTGGCCGACACCGTCGCGCGTCGCAACCAGCCGGACACGCATGTAACGAGTGGCTATTTCAACGGCCCGCGCAACTCGGCTCAACTGGCCGCGTGGCAAACCTACACATCTATCGCCACGCCCGCGGGCAATACTAGCCCGGACCATTTCGCTGAAGTGGTCACGAACCCCACCAGCCTCGACGCGTTCATCAAGAGCCGCGACTCCACGCGCAGCACGGCAGGCGGCTATCAGCAGATCAACGATTCCGCCACCCGGCGCTGCGGCCCGAACGCGACGATCACGGCTTCAGTGTCCCATCGCGGCGGCACGCAACTGCGCACGGACAAACGCGGCTGGGAATCAGTCGACGCGAGCCTGGGTCTTGTCATCATCAAGGCAACGATCATGTGCATTCAGAATCCGACGCTGCTCGTGGGCAGTCACGGCGCGAGCGTCAACGGCAATGTGATGAACCTCGAGTGGGCTGGCTACGCCGGCTACAACAACTTCGGCGCGCCACGCTTCACGCCACCGGGCACGAACACCGACAAGGCTTTGGACGAACAGGTGCAGGCCGGCCCGGGCCCCTCGCTCGACTATACGAACGGCGGACTGCTGCCCTATCAGGACATCAACGGCGCGCCGCGTGACAACCAGGCTCCGCGTATCACGATCGAAGTGGAGCGCAGCAGCAACACGCTCGTGAAGACCGCCGGCTTGCATGGCGCGAGCGACGTGAAGGTCGATACCAATGCGGCTGGCGGCGTGATGCGCGCGCTGTCCAGCGCCAACGCTTATTTCATGCGCCCTGACGAAACCGGATCCAGTTGGCTCCCAGGCTCGCTGCACAACGCGGCCAATTGGGCGCGCGCCGACGGCAAGACCGAATATCCGAGCACGTTCAGTCCGTACTGGCAGGCCAAGCTTGCTCCCGTCAGCGACGCCGAACGCGCTGCCGCCATTGCCGATCAGATCAGCCAGTCCACTCCTGTACAGCCATGAAGCGATTCAATGAACGCCGGCGCCGGCAATCCGGGCAGGCCATGACCGAATTTCTCGTCTCGACCGGGCTCGTGCTCGGCGTTCTGCTTGCCGCCATTGTCATGCTCGGCAAGTTCAACGACGTGCGCAACAAGACCCTGATGGGTTCGCGCTACGTCGCGTGGGAACGCACGGTGTGGATGGATTCGATGGACCCGGCCAAGCCCTACCTCAACGATCCGACAACCACCGAAGGATGGGCGAAGGCGTCCAGCGTCACAGGGAACATCAACAATATCACCGACGAAAGTTTGCGCAACCAGGTGATCAACCGCATTGCCGTGGGCAACGGTATTGCGCCAGGCGGCAACGACCGGATCGCCGCGCAATTAGCCGCCAATCAGCCGGCCATGTGGCGTGACTATGGCGGTCAAGCGCTGGTCAACAGCGTCAACAACTTTACCGTGAGCACCAGCCCGGACACCGATCCGCTGGCCGCGCAATTGCCCTCGGCCACGTCTTTCGGTTCGGTTCAGACAGCTTCCGGCGGCAGCTATTCGGCGCGACTTCCGCTGCCATCGCGCACGCTGCGCTCAGGTACGCTGAGTGTCACCATCGGGCAAGCCAACAAGGCGTTGAAGCGGCTCTGGCCAACCTTCAACGGTTTGACTTTTACCGACACCAACGTACTGCTGACCAACACATGGTCGCCAGACGGAAGGAGCGGCGCAGTGAATCTGTTCACGAGCGCCGTGCCGGCCGCGAACGCAACACTTGTCAAACCCTCCACCTATCAGGGGTTGAAACCGTACGCGCCCGAAGCGGACACGGTTCAATTCGGCCGCGTTCAGCCAGACGTCGTCCCTGCCGATCGCCTATCGCCATGAACCTCGCTCGCTCTCTCGTCCAGGCCCTATGTCTTGCCGGCGCGCTGATTTCGCCCACGGCGTTCGCGGACAGCGCCTGCAACAAGCAACCGGTACCCGCAGCAAGCGTGCAAGCGGTGGGCCGCGACATGATCGTAAGCGGCGTGCCGACCTCGGTGCTGGCGGTGGATTTCAACGGAACGCCGGAAGACGTGACGAACCAGTTCCGCGAGTTCTGGACCCGCGAAGACGTGCCGTTCAAGGGGCAGCGCGGCCCTTCCGGACTCCTGCTGAGCGCATTGGACGGCAACTGCCACTACGTTCTGACCATCCCGCCGCAGTCCGACAGCGGACACACCAAAGGACTGCTCAGCGTCATGCGACTCGGCGCCGGCTCCGTGCAGCACCAGGTGCCGGACTCAGCGATATCGCTGCCGCAAGGCAGCAGGAAGCTTTCGGATATCGAAAGTCGCGATCCAGGCCAGGCCGGCCGGACATGGCTTCTCGAAATGCCCGGCAGCGCCGGCATGAATGCACAACAGTACCGGAATCAGCTTATCGCGCAAGGATGGTCGAGTCTCACCGAGGCGCCGGGCTATCAGGTCAGCAATGCGCAACAGCGCACGGGCAGCGCCGTTGTCATGCAACGCGGCAACGACCGTCTGGATGCGGTCTTTTCCGATCGCAATGAACACACCGAAGCAATCGTCAATGCGACGAGGAGCCGTTGAAATGAAACAACCGCAACAGCCGCGGCGAGCCGCCGCTCGGCTCAGTCGGCAACGTGGTCAAGCGTACGCGGAGTACCTGGTCGTGACCATGGTGCTGATCGCTGCGCTCATCGTGGCTACTGTGGACATGCCCGCACCTATTTATTCCCTGGTTATCGCATTCAAATCTTTTTTTAGTGCTTATAGCTTCACTCTCTCGCTGCCCTGACCCGTCAAGGTCGTTATGTCATGTTTAAAAAAATCAAATTCCGCTCGCTTCTTGGAAATTCCTGGGTTCTGCTGCTGCTTGCCGCGCTGGTAGCCGGTGGTCTGACGTTCGTACTCTACAAATATCTGACCGATCGCGAGGCCAAGCTCAAGGATGAGATGGCCGCCCGCCAGGTGCGGGCCGGTATTGCCGTGGTCGTGCCGATGCGTGACGTGCCCGTCGGCACGCCGCTGTCGAGCAGCGATTTCGTTTCTCGCGAGATCGCCCAGGATCTGGTCTATGACGACATGATCAAGGTGGACGACTTCCCCACGTACCGCGCCGCGCATCTGATCAAGGCCGTGAAACGCGGTTTGCCGCTGCGCGCCAGCGATATCGACGGCCTGCGCGGCCGCGATTTCTCCGACATCCTTCCGCCAGGACAGCGCGCGTTGACGCTTGAGATCGACATGATCAACTCGACTGCGTCGATGGTGCGTCCGGGCAATCGCGTCGATATTTATTGGGTCGGTAAAGTGACCCGCAAGGGAGCGGACTCTTCGGACGACACCAAGCTGGCGCAACTGGTCATGCAAAACGTACTGGTGCTCGCCACCGGCCAGGACGTCAAACCACGCGACGCCTCCGACACGCTGGAACGCGATAGCGGCGACAACGCCATGGGCCAACACATTACCTCGAACTACGGCACGGTCACGCTGCAAGTCCCGGTGGACGAAGCGCCACGCATCATCCTCGCGCAAAAGGTCGGCATGCTCCGCCTGATCCTGCGCAACTCCGACGACCAAGGTGCGAATACCACGCCTGTCGTCACCGAAAACAACCTGTTCGCGGGGCCGAGCGAAAAAGGCACGGCAATGTCTGGCACAGGGCCGGTTGTGGAAGTGATCTCGGGCGGCAACGGCGCGCAAGACACGACCTTGATTCCGGGCGTCGGGCCGTCCACCGCGCCGAATGCGCAATCCGCCGCACCCGCGCCGGCTGAGCCGGCGCCTACCGCTCAGTCTGCCCCGGCCGGAAGCGCCAGACAGCAGAGCCTCTACGAGCAGGCCAACGCCATCGCCCAACAACTGCAGAAGGCCGATGCGCGTGGCACGTCGGGTCGGAACTAAAGTACAGAGCACAGGTTTCAACAAATGAAAGTCAAACATAATGCGACGGGGTTGCGTCGCCGGGTCGTGTCGTCCGTTCTCGCCGGCATCCTTTTAGCCAATGCCGTGCCTGTCGCGTTCGCACAGGCCTCGTTCTCGAACGTCAGCTATAACCCGTCGGCGAGCGCCGGCGTGCTCGAAATGTTCCGCGGCGAGGTGCGCATCGTGCATTTGCCAGGCACCATCAAGCGCATCGCGATCGGCAACGGCAAGCTGGTTTCCGCCAACGTGGTGGATGGCAGCCTGATGTTGCTCGGCGAGGCGCCGGGCGTGACGTCGCTCGTGGTGTGGAATGAGAAAGGCATCGCGCTGCAAACCACCGTGCGCATCGGCAAGGGCGACGTCAGCGCGTCGCTCGATCAATTGCGTGCCGTGCTGCAAAGCGTGCCTGGACTCAGAATTCAGGCAGTCGGCTCGAACATCGTGCTCTCGGGCGCGGTGCATCGCGACATGGTGCCGGTCGTCAAGGCCGCCACGGAAGACCTGAAGAACGTGATCGACACCACCACCGTCGACGAAGGCGATGCCCTCAAGAAGACCGTTCACTTCAAGGTACAGATCATGGAGATCACGCGCAATGGCCAGAAGAACCTCGGCATTGCGTGGGACAGCCAGTTCAACGGGCCGCAGATCGGCGGCGCGACGAGCGTGGCCACCGGCGCGGCCAAGGCCGTGACCGCGGGCACCAGCTACTTCCTCGCGGGCATTGCCACGAACATCACGTCGCGGATCAACTTCGCGATCAACAGCGGCGACGCGTACATTCTCGCGGCGCCTGAGTTGAATACGAAGAGCGGCGGCACCGCATCGTTCCTCGCGGGCGGCGAAGTGCCGATTCCGAAGGCAGGCGCGCTGGGCACCACCGACATCGAGTACAAGCCGTATGGCATCAAGCTGAACATCCAGCCGGTTGTCGATGCGAACAACGTCATCTCCGCGCATTTGACCACCGAGATCAGCCAGATCGATCCGACGGTCTCGTATGGCGGCATGCCGGGCTTCCTGACGCGCAACACAAGTTCCGACATCTCGATGCGCGCCGGCGAAACCTTGGCGATTTCGGGTCTTGTCAGCGCGGATGCCGTTAAGGACACCAATGGCATGCCGTTCCTCGGCCAGTTGCCGATCATCGGGCAGTTGTTCCGCTCCGACAGTTTCCGTTCGAAGAATAGCGATCTTGTGATTTTCGTCACGCCGGTTATTTCCGATCCGGCTCTTTCACCGAATACGGATCTGCTGGCACGCGCTGACAAACTGGACGAGAAGTATCGCGCGGAATACGGCAATCCGAGTCCGCTCGCGGCAACGCCATCCGAAGCGTCCACGCCTGCAACTCGCCAGCCGATCGGCACCACGCCTGCGCTCGTTCCGCAGCCAGTTCGCAGTACGCCGCAGCAGCTTCCTCCCGCGTCGGCGCCGGTTTCCGCTCCGGTTCCAGTGCCCGCTCCAGTGCCAACGCCTGTGCACGAAGAGAAGCCCGCGTCGGTACGGGTTAGCCCCGCGCAAAGCTCCAGCGCGACGCCGGCTCCGACTGCGCAGAGCCTCGCGCAACCTCCCAGCACCGCACCCGCCATTGACCTTGCGGAAGCCATCCGCATGCTGACGAGCGGGCAGCAGCCGCCGGCTCCGTCAAGAACGCCGCCCAGCGCGGAGCAGCGCGCGGCGAACGCCAAGATGCCGGCGCAGCAGGTCGGCGTGCTCGGCACGTCCGGCAACTAAGCGGATCACGTGGAGGAACAAGATGCTTAATCTACAGATTCACGCGCGTAACGCGCCTGTCCTGACCATCCAGATCGATCAGGGTTGCACGATCGGCAAGGACGTCAGTTGCGACGTCGTAGTCAAAGGGATGCTGGTCGGCAAGTTGCACGCTCGCATCGTCCGCGAACACAACGCGTATTACATCGAGGACCAGGGCGGCATCGTTGCGACGCTCGTCAATGGGTCGCCGGTTACGCGTTATGGGCCGCTTACCGAAGCGGATCAAATCGAAATCGGTACCGCAACGATAAAGATCGTACGGGCTTCAGGTATCGCGCAGCCGGCCCATGCCGCGGCGCCGATCAATTATGCGACGCCGTTGATGCACGCCGAGCCCTCGTTCGAGAGCACGGCGGCAGCGTTGGACCCGCCGCCGCTGCGCGTCGCGCCAGTTGTCGCGCCGATTGCCGGGATGCCTTTGAATACGCCCGCAATAGAACAGGCCGCGTCGGTCAGCAGCAGCGCGTTTATCGCTAACACTGCGCAGACTGCCGCACCGCGTGCGGGTGTCATCGCACCGGCAGCCGAAGCGCCGTTGCGCATGCAACTCTCGCGTGCAAAAAAGACCGCGGCGCCGGCCATCACGGTCGCTCCGATCAACAGCCCGGCCGGCATCGAGTTGCGCAAGCGCGCGCACATGAAAGTGATCGCGGCGCTCGACTTGCGCCGGCTCAACGTCGCCCGCATGGAAGACGACGAGTTGCGTCAAACGGTCAACGCGGCACTCGATGACATCTTCAATCACGACAGCAGCTTCCGCACCACCGACATTCCGCTCGATGCGCTGAAGAAGAGCGTGTTCGACGAAATCATCGGCTTGGGACCTCTGGAAGAACTGATCGCCGATCCGACCGTGACCGAAATCATGGTCAACTGCCACGACGAAGTCTTTATCGAGCAATTGGGACGACTGACGCGCTCGCCAGTCGTCTTCACCGACGACCGCGCGGTGCTCGGCGCCATCGAGCGGATCGTTGCACCGATTGGCCGCCGTATCGACGAAAGCTCGCCGATGGTCGACGCGCGTCTTGCCGACGGATCGCGTGTCAATGCGGTCATCCCGCCGCTCGCGCTGAAAGGGCCGAGTATCACGATCCGGAAGTTCTCCAAGCAGAAGCTGGCCGGTGAAGACCTTATCCAGTTCGGTTCGATGTCGCCAGAAATGCTTGAGTTTCTGCAGACGGCGGTTGAACAACGCGCCAACATCATCATTTCCGGCGGCACGGGTTCGGGCAAGACGACCTTGCTTAACGTGCTGTCCAGCTACATTCCCGACGACGAGCGCATCGTCACCGTCGAAGATGCCGCCGAGCTGCAACTCTCGCAGCCGAACCTCGTCTCGCTCGAGGCACGCCCCGCCAATATGGAAGGCAAAGGTGCGATTCATATTCGCGATCTCGTGAAGAACTGTCTGCGGATGCGGCCCGACCGCATCGTGATCGGCGAGTGCCGAGGTGGTGAGGCGTTGGACATGTTGCAGGCCATGAACACCGGCCACGATGGTTCGCTGACCACCGCCCACGCCAACGCACCGCGTGACTGCATTGCCCGTCTCGAAGTGATGACGTTGATGGCCGGTCTCGATCTGCCGGTGCAGGCGATTCGCGAGCAGATTTGCTCAGCGGTCGACATCATCGTGCAGCAAACGCGCTTCTCCTGCGGTTCGCGTCGCGTGACGCACGTGACCGAAGTGAGCGGCATGGAATCCGGCGTCATTACGCTGCAAGACGTGTTTGTTTTCCGGGAAGAAGGCATCGGCGAGAACGGCAAGATTCAGGGCAAGTTCGTGCCGACTTCCTACGTACCGGACTTCTATCAGGATCTGATCCGCAGACGCATCCCCGTGAATACTGACATTTTCACGCGAGCGGAATAGCCAGCACCATGACTCTCCCGATTATTCTCGTCCTCGTGTTCTGCGGGGCGCTGTTGCTGATCTGGCTGCTGGCCCGAATGGGTAAATCCACACTGACCGCTGGATCACGACAGATCGCGGGCGAAATCGAATCCTCGCTGGCCGATGCGTTCGTGTTCGTCAACCAGCAGAAAATGGCGGCGTGGAGCATGGTCGCGATCATCGGCTTGCCGATCGTCGCCTTCCTGCTCAGTCGCAGCGTTCTGATTGCCCTGGTCACGCTGCCGATCGCGCTGGCATTGCCCAAGAAGTATTTGGCGCGGATGCGCAAGAAGCGTATCGAGGCGCTGGAGAAGCAATTGCCCGATGCCTTGCTGATGATGTCCGGTGCACTGCGCGCCGGTGCAAGCTTCCCGACCGCGTTGGAAGCGGTCGTTCAAGAGACGTCCGCACCGATCTCGCAGGAATTCGATCTGCTGATGCGGGAAATCCGCCTCGGCATCGACCTCGACATCGCCATGCGCAATGTCGAGAAACGTATTCCGATTCCCGACTTCATGATGGTGACCGCCGCTGTCACGATTGCACGGGAAGTAGGCGGCAATCTCGCCGAAGCGCTGGAATCCGTCGCGCGGACGTTGCGTGAAAAGCTGCAAATGGAAGGCAAGATTCGCGCGCTGACCTCGCAAGGCCGCATGCAGGGCATCGTGATGACCTGCCTGCCCTTGTTTTTGATGCTGGTGTTGCGCTTCATGGAACCCAAGGCGATGGCACCGCTTTTTAGCGAGCCCATTGGTTGGGCCACGCTCGCAGTCATCGGCGTCATGGAGCTTCTCGGCTACATGTCGATCTCCAAGATCACCAACATTGACGTATGACCTATGCTGTTATTCATTGCTTTCGTTGTTAGCATCGGCGTGATCGTCGTTGCCGCTATTGCTTTCAGATCGGTGACCGGCCTGACCAGCGCGGTCCCCGACGAAGATCGCCTCTATCTCGATCCTCTGCCGAAGTCGCTTCGCGCCGTATGGCCGCTCGTCAACTTCGTGGTCCACCACTTCGGTGACAAATTCAGCGCAAAACTCGTCGAAAAGACCGAACTTCAATTGCGGTTGACCTCGCTGACTTTCCTGCTCAACGCGCGGCAGTTTCTGGCGCTGTCGATCATTGCGAGCGTGATTGCCAGCTTGGTCGCGCTCATTCTGATGCTCGTGCTTGGCATGTTCTCGATCTGGGTGCTGCTCGGCATCGCGCTGCTGGGGTACTACTACCCGCGGATCTGGACGCGGGACGTGCGACGCCGCCGCGTCGCGCAAATTCAGAAGCACTTGCCGATCTATCTCGACTTCCTGACGCTGGCGGTGGAAGCTGGTCTGAACATCAACGGCGCAATTCAGAAAGCGGTGGAAAAAGGGCCTGACGGTCCGCTGAGGCGCGAACTCGAACACGTGCTGCGCGATCTGAAATCCGGCCTGAGCCGCACGGAAGCGCTCCGCCGCTTCGACGACCGGCAACGCATCAAGGAAGTGTCGAACCTCGTCGGCGCGGTCGTGCAGGCAGAGCGGATGGGCTCCGGGCTTGCCAAGTCACTGCGCTTTCAGTCCGAGCAACGCCGCAGCGAACGCTTTCAACGCGCGGAAAAGCAGGCCATGGAAGCGCCGGTGAAACTCGTGTTCCCTTTGCTGATGTTCATCTTCCCGATCACCTTCATCGTGTTGGGTTTTCCGATCGCGATGAAATTCGTGCAGGAAGGTTTGCTATGAGGCAGGCATCGCTTCAGATTGGCGGGCACGACACCTGCACGATAGTGTCGATCACAGAAAGCGCGCAGGAACGCATGCGCGGTCTCCTCGGCCGCGACAGCCTGCCGTCACACGAAGCGTTGCTTCTGCAGAAGTGCTGGTCCGTACACACGTTCGGGATGCGCTTTGCAATCGACGTGTTGTTCCTGGACCGACGCCAGCGCGTCGTCGCCATTCACCATGAAGTGCCAAGGCGTCGTGTGCTAGCCAGCCTCCGTGCGACTCAGACCCTTGAAATGCCCGCGGGCGCCGCTCGTCGGCTCGGGCTTGAGATTGGCGATCCCCTTACCTTCGAGGCGAGCGCGTGAAGCATCCAACTTTCAAGTTACAGACGCGAACATGGCGACAGCGCGGACAAGGGCAACGGGCTCGCACGTTTCGCCAGCATGGACAGTCGATGGTGGAATTCCTGATCATTGCGCCCGTGCTGCTATTCCTTTGCTTCGGCACGCTTCAACTCGTTCTGCTTTATCAGGCGAAAGCGACGCTTGACGTCGCCGTGCTCGAGGCTGCTCGCGAAGGAGCGGTCAATCACGGATCGCTGGCTGCAATGCAATCCGGGCTCGCGCGCGGACTTGCGCCGCTCTATGCGCATCAGTCCACCGCGCAAGAAGTGCAGGCCGCAAAAGATAAGGCCATGATCGACGTGACCGATTCGACCCATATCACCACGGTGAGTCCGACGGACGCGATGATGCAGGACTTCGGGCGCTTGCGCAGCTATCCGGAAGAAGGTGCGGCATACATCGAAATCCCCAATGACACGTTGCTGTATCGCGATCCCAACACCGGTTCAAGGTCGAAGATCGGCATCCAGGACGCGAACCTGCTGAAGATCCGCGTGCATTACTGCTATGACATGTATGTCCCGCTCGTGAACAAGGTGATTTACTACGCTACGAACGTGATCGGCAATATCGGCACGATGGGCATTCTGACCCGGGAGCCAGCCGACCAGGATCGAGATCCCTACGGCGCGCCGAAAAATCCGGATGCGCTGTGCAAGGTCACACTCAAGCAAGGTAGCGACAGCGGTCATTGGCCCATCGCGCTCGAGTCGGAAGCGTTGGTGCGCATGCAATCAACCTACCGTCGCGGCGCCATGAACGACGCCCAGCAGCCATACATGCCGGATCAGTAATGCAACACCGCTCGAGTCTTCTACTAGCTGCGCCGCGCTGCAACACGCGGGATAGTTGGCAGTCGCGCGTTCGGTTGCGCCACACGCTGACCACGATCGTGCTTGCCACCGCCACGTGTTTTCCCGTGGGGGTTCATGCCGCTGACGCCAAGCTGTCCGGGTTCCACGGTTCGCCTCATGTCATGATGATGATCGGCGGGAGCTCGGACGCTGGAGACATAGCAACGCCACCCGCTCCGCCTCTGCCTGCGGAACGCGGCAAGTCTTCCGATGAAATAGACAAACTCTCAGTCATCATCCAGCCAGGCGTCAACACGCAAAGCATGGCATTCGAGCTCCCCTCCACCGCGGTCACATCCCGCGTCATGGCGCTCGCTCCACTGGTCAATCAGGCCGCAGCCGCCGCCGACGTAGATAGTGCGCTGCTGATGGCGGTGATCGACGTGGAGTCCGGCGGCAATCCGCAGGCAGTTTCGCCGAAAGGAGCGACCGGCCTCATGCAATTGATGCCGGAAACCGGGGCACGGCACGGCGCGTCGAATCTTTTCGATCCGCGGCAGAACATTGAAGCAGGGGCCCGTTATCTGCGGCAACTGATGCGGCTGTTCGGTGATCTGGAATTGGTGCTGGCAGCCTATAACGCCGGCGAGGGCGCCGTGAAGAAGTACGGCGGTCAGATACCGCCGTATGCCGAAACAATGAGTTACGTGCCGCGCGTGATGGGACGATATTTGCGCTATCGGAATGTCGCACCTGTCGACAGCGAAACGCGAACTCGAACCGCCGTCGGCGCGGGTCGAGGCCGGTTTCTGCTAGTGCGAGGCACTACGTCCGGTGACGACTGACCCTACAGCCTAAGAGCGCCGGACGGGATAATCAGTATGTTCAGTGCCAGCAAGCAGGCTATGCAACGCGGATTCAAGATTGCCGACCGACTCGATGATGGCCGGCAAAACGGCCAGCACATGATCGTGTTGGTGCTGGCGCGCCATCGTTTCGAATTGCACGAGTAGCGCAAGGCTGTTCGTGCAATCAAGCATACGCATCGATCCGGCAAGCTTATGTGCCGCGCTGCACATCTGATCCCAGGAGGAGTGACGGACAGCGTCACGAAGCGCGGCAAGCGTGGTGCGATTGGTGTCGATCAGGAGGCGCATAAAGTGATGCTCCATGTCGACGTCGCCACAAGCGAGTTCGTGAATCGCGTCGCCGAGCGCTCGCAATTCGCTCGTCCCTAGCGCGACGTCGCCACGCGGATCGTCGAGCCTCATGCCGGCGCAATCCTGCAACGCCGCGCGAAATCGACCAGATCAACCAGCGAGTTGACTTTCACTTTTTGCATGATGCGCGTTTTGTGACTACTCACCGTCTTGTTGCTGATGAACAGTGCGTCACCGATGGCTTTGTTGGACATCCCCTTGGCGAGCATTTGAAGAATAGCGAGCTCCTTGTCGGATAGGCGCGCGAGCCTGTCTTCATCATTGGCCACACCCTTATCAGCGCTTTCGGACATCACAGGGAATACCGTGTAACCCGCGAGCACGGCCTCTACACCGCGCATGATGGCGCGCATTTCCTGCGACTTGCAGACGTAACCTTGCGCACCCACGCGCAACGCACGCGGTGCGAAAGTCGCCTGATCGTGACCGGACAGAACTAGTATGCGAATCTGCGGGGAGGTCAGTTTCAGACGGGAGATAACGTCCAGCCCGTTGATGCGGGGAATGTCCAGATCGAGAATGGCCAGATCAGGCGTATGCAGTCTGGCCATTTCGACCGCGGTCTGGCCGTTTTCGGCCTCGATCACATCGGTGACGCCGAGCAACTGCGTAAGATGTGTTTTGATCACCAGCCGGAAGGCCGGATGATCGTCGACGATAAGAATTGTAGTCATTCGAATTTACTCCACAACAACCGTGTTCAGTGCCGCGCCGCGCACCAACTCAATCTCGACACGCCGGTTCGGCGCCATGCATTGCACCAGTTCGTCGCGATTCTTTTGCTCGCATTGCACAACCGGATTTGCCTTACCGCGTCCTTGTGCCAACATCGGTAACGACACGCCGTGCTTGCGCAGATAATCCTGAACGGTCTGAGCACGTTGAAGCGAAAGCTTCTGGTTATAGGCATCGCTGCCAAGCCGATCCGTGTAGCCGCTGATATTCAGCTTCTCGATATTGCTAGTCCGCTGCAAGCCGGTCACCAGTGTGTCGAGTTGCGTCTTCCCGCCGGGCAGCATGCCCGCTTCGTCGCCGCGATCAAAACGGAACATGGAATCCGCTCGCAGCGTGATTTTTTGCGGCACTGCCGGCGCGGCAGGTTTCCGTTGTGCGCATTGAAGCGCTGTTTGGGCCGATTTCTGCAGCGTGCTCTGAACGCCCGGCAGGACCTTCTCAGCGGCCTGGAAGTTGCGCGTCCATGCATAGTGGCCGGCGCGAATCAGTTCGACTTCGGCGCAAGCGAGCGGTTGTTGTGCCTCAGGACAATTGGCGATAGCCGGGTCGGCCTTGATCACGTTGACAATGTTCCACAAATCCGGCCGCACCGTCGATACGGTACGCAGCTCCGGGTTAGCTGCGGAAAGCGCTGTACCCCGTTCGAGACCGATGGTGATTGTGGCGGCTTGGCCAATTGCCTCTTCGACGAATCCCCACTGATCGTGCTCACGCAACGCCTGCTGTCCGGCATCGACCCAGCATTGGGCCTTTGCCTGGAAATAGCCTTTCTTGTCGGTGGCTAGTTTGTCGAGCCGGCTCTGTAGACCTTCCAACACAGCACCTCGATTCTTGATCGGCGCGTAAGTGCCGACCCATTGCGGGGTTGCAGCGCCTGCCGCAAGATCTTGCGTCGCACCGATACCCGTCTTCATGACCGTGGGATCTGCGATGCCCAGTCGGTCACGTTCCGCTTGGCTCGCGCAGCCGGACAGAACCAGCGCACAAGCAAGCATTGTTGTGTGAAATTTCATAGTGCCCTTACGTGTCGCCCACGTTTACTTGAGAAAAGTCGAGCTTAGAGACACGAAGATGCGTATGGAATGAGAAAAGTCCTGGAGTTCTGTCGGACAGGTCGCCGGTCAATGAGAAATCGCGCCGCGTTGACGATTTTCTGAGCGCGTGCTTGATACAACGGCTTTTACCCTTTAAGGCGGCTGTGAATGCGATTTTGGACTATGGGAGATGGGATTCGCGCCGAGAAGGGACGCGTTCGACAGAGCGAAGGCTGACGACCGGTTCGGCACGCTCGGCTGCAAATGCGGTGTGCAATCGGCATGCAAAACGAGGTCGATGAAATATGCACAAGCTGTCGTTGACAGCCGCGAAAGGGAGCCGCTTTGTATCGCTAAGGCGTTCGGAATGACGGTGTGGGAACCGGCGCACTCATCCACCGCCGACCGGCGGCCTAAACGTACGCGCGCTCGCGCATCCACTTGGACGCACATAATGTGTGCGGCTGCCTATTCGAGTGAAGTGAGGATTCTCGACGACCACGTTCAATCGGCCCGATAGTGGTCAGATTTTTCTACTGTGTTTGTCGATAAATTCTCAACTGGCTCTGTGCTCAAGCCCTGACAGCCCGCGCCGCATTCCTCCCGCGCAGCCACTCCAACGCCAACAGCAAACAAGTGGAAAACACGATCAAAATCGTCGCCAATGCCGCGATCGTCGGACTGATGTTTTCACGAATACCCGTGAACATCTGCCGCGGCAGGGTCGTTTGATCCGCGCCAGCCAGGAATAGCGTGACAACCACCTCATCGAACGAAGTGGCAAATGCAAACAGCGCCCCGGAAATCACGCCCGGCGCAATCACCGGCAATGTGATGCGAAAGAACGTCGTCACCGGATTCGCGCCCAACGACAAACTCGCGCGCACCAGATTGTAGTTAAACCCCTGCAACGTCGCCGCTACCGTGGTCACGACAAACGGCACACCCAGAGAAGCATGCGCGAGAATCAGCCCGATATACGTATTCGCCAATCCCAGCGGTGCGAAGAACAGATACATGCCCACGCCGACCACCACCACCGGCACGATCATCGGCGAGATCAGAATCGCCATGAGCAGCGCCTTGCCGCGAAAATTGGCTTTCGTCAGTCCGATAGCGGCCAGCGTACCGAGCACGGTCGCCACGACCGTCGCGGACGGCGCAACGATAAAGCTGTTCTTTGCCGCCATACGCCATTCATCGGACGCAATCAGGTTCTGATACCAGCGCAGCGACCAGCCCGGAATCGGATACACCAGAAACGTGCTCGACGAAAACGACAACGGCACGATCGCCAGCACTGGCAAGATCAGATACAAGAGGGTCAGCACGGCAAGCGCGCGCAGCGCGAAATACCACACACGTTCGATCAACGATGTGTGCGGCGCGAACAAGGGCTTGGCAAGTTTCATCGCAAATCAGCTCCGCTCAGGCAATCAGCCAAGGCTCAGTGACGAACGCGTAAAGCGCCCATAAATGACATACAACACGAGCGTCGCGGCAAGCAGCAAGCCGCCGAGCGCACACGCCATGCCCCAGTTGATCGTCACGTTGGTGAAGTAAGCGACGTAGTAGCTGACCATCTGGTCGCCCGGGCCGCCGAGCAGCGCCGGCGTGATGTAGTAGCCGATCGCGAGAATGAACACGAGCAGTGCGCCGGCGCCGATGCCCGGATAGGTCTGCGGCACGTACACGCGCCAGAATGCGGCAAACGGATGGCTGCCGAGGGAGATCGCGGCACGCTGATACGTCGGCGGGATCGACTTCATCACGCTGTACAGCGGCAGAATCATAAAAGGCAGCAGAATGTGCGTCATCGAGATGTACACGCCCGTGCGATTGAACAGTAACGACAACGGGTCATGCAGTAGCCCGGTGGCCATTAGCGCCTTGTTCACCAAACCTTCGCTTTGAAGAATCACGATCCACGCGGCAACGCGCACGAGAATCGACGTCCAGAACGGAATCAGCACGAGAATCATCACCAGATTCGCGCGACGCTCGGAAAGCGTGGAGATCCAGTAAGCGAGCGGATAGCCGAGCAGCAACGCGAAAAAAGTCACGGCTGCGCCGATCACAAACGTACGGCCAAATACGGCGAGATAGATTTGCTGGTCGGGGTCGGTCGGAGTGATATGGCCGAATGCGTCCTGTTTGTGGTCCAACGAAGCCAGCAGGTAAAACGGCGAATAGGCGCCTGAGTTCTTTGCGATCGCTTGCCAGTAAGTAATGTCGTTCCAGCGCTCGTCGAGTTCGACGAACTTCGCGTGGATCTGAGCAGGCGTGAGGTTCAACGGTTTGCTGTTATCGTCGGCAAACGGCATCGCGCGTGCCGATTTCGCGACCAAAGAACGGTAGCCCGGAATTTCGACGTTCAGCCGGCGTGCGAGCGCACCCATGCCGTCGCCATCGGCAACCGTGGTCAGGTCCGCGGCCAATGCCGCATACGCGGCGTCGGGAGGTAGCGTCTTGCGATCCCAGCCACTCAACGCATTGAGCGTATGCGGTAAGGCGCTCACCACTTCCGGATTCTGTGCGGCGCGCGTAAGCAGCGCGCCAATTGGCACGACGAAAATCAGCAGCAAAAAAATAGCGAGCGGCGCAATCAATAACAGCGCCATCGCGCGCTTCTTCGCTTCCGCTGCTTTCAGTTCCCGCTTGAGCCGAACACTCGACTCAGGCGTTGAATCGGCGGCGATCGTCATCGTAGTCACACCCGTCTCCTAAGTCGACCGGACTTGACGCTTTGGCGTCTATTCCAATCCCACGCATCGCAAGTCGATCTGCCCGTTCGCGCACATCGCGAAGACCTGCGTTTGCGCTTCATCGCATCAATACGGCGCGGCTTCACCGTAGAAAAACCGCGCCTTCCTGCACCCGGCTAATTACTTCGAGGCCCACGACGCAAAACGTTGCTCCAGTTCATCGCCGTGGTCAGTCCAGAACGCGAGGTTCTGCAGCACGGCATTCTTGCCGTTGGCCGGCGAGTTCGGCAGATTGGAGAGCGTCTTCGGATCGAGCGCCTTGATGGCCGCCACATTCACCGGACCGTACGCAATGTTGTGCGCATAATCCTGCTGCGGCTTCGACGAAATCGAATAGGCGATGTACTTCTCCGCCAGCGCCTTATTCGGCGTGCCCTTCGGAATTGCCCAGTAGTCGAGGTCGTAAATGCTGCCGTTCCACACCACTTTCAGGTTCTTGCCTTCCCGCTGCGCGGCATCGATCCGGCCGTTGTAAGCGGTGGACATCACCACGTCGCCCGCAACCAGGAATTGCGGCGGCTGCGCGCCCGCTTCCCACCACTGGATGTTCGGCTTCAGTTCGTCGAGCTTCTTGAACGCGCGGTCCTGGCCTTCCTTGGTGGCGAGCACCTTGTAGACGTCCTTCGGCGCTACGCCGTCGGCCATCAGTGCGAATTCGAGGTTGTAACGCGCGCCCTTGCGCATTGCGCGCTTGCCCGGGAATTTCTTCACGTCCCAGAAATCGGCCCAGCCGGTCGGTGCGGTTTTGAGTTTGTCGGCGTTATAGGCCAGCGCCGTCGACCACACGAAGAAACCCACGCCGCAAGTTTGGGGCGCTTCCGGAATCAGATCCGACTTCTTGCCGATCTTCGACCAGTCGAGTTTCTCGTACAGCCCTTCGTCACAGCCACGGCCGATGTCGCCCGATTCGACTTCCACCACATCCCAATTCACGTGCTTCGCTTCGACCATCGCCTTCACTTTGGCCTGCTCGCCGTTGTACTCGACGGCGGTCACCTTGTTGCCAGTTTGCGTTTCGAACGGCTGGTTGAAGGCGACCTTTTGCGCGTCGCCATTCGCGCCGCCAAAATTGACGACCGTCAGTTCGGCTGCATTGACTTGCGCAGCGCCCAACGCAAGCGCCACAGCACCGACAGCGATGGCGCAGCGCGATTTCCCGATCTTGCTCATGGTGTGTTGCTCTCCTTTGATGGTGTGCTTCAAGCTATTTAGAGTGCGACTTGTTATGTACTGCCTGCGTGGATTACTTCTTTCCTGCGTGGAGCGGCTAACGTCTCGAACGCGCCTCACGCCCCTGCGAACACCCGCAGATGCTCGGGCGCGAACTCCAGCGCGACCGGCGCGCCAGGTGAGAAGGTTTCGAGTGCGTCGGTACCGAGCGGCACCTTGACGAAGCACTCGTCCTGCTCCGGGAGGCCACAGCGCATGCGCACGTGGTCGCCGAAATAGATCAACCCGCGTGCTTCGCCGTTGAGCGCGTTGGCGCCGTGCCGCGATGCACCATTCGCCATGTTGGCGAGTTTCATACGCTCGGGCCGGATGCACGCGACCGCCGGCGTGCCCGCCCGCGCGCCGCCGATATTGCGACCTGTGAGCCGCGTGCCGTCGATCAGGTGAAACTCGCAGTACTCGCCGTCGACGTTCGCGATCGTGCCGCGCAGCTTGTTGCTGTCGCCAATGAAGTTCGCAACGAACTCGTTGCACGGTGATTCGTACAAACGGTCCACGGTGTCGAGTTGCTGCACGATGCCCTTGTCGAACACGGCAACGCGGTCCGACATGGTCAGCGCTTCGCCCTGATCGTGTGTGACGTACACAAAAGTCACGCCAAGCTTCTCGTGCAGTGATTTAAGTTCGTACTGCATGTGTTCGCGCAATTGTTTGTCGAGTGCACCGAGCGGCTCGTCCATCAGCACGAGCTTCGGCTCGAACACGAGCGCCCGCGCCAACGCGATACGCTGCTGCTGGCCGCCGGAAAGCTGCGCCGGATAGCGCTTCGCGAAGCTCTCCATGCGCACCATCTTCAATGCATTATTCGTGCGATGGGCCCGCTCTTCCGCGGATAGCTTGCGCACGGTAAGCGGATACGCAACGTTCTGCTCGACCGTCAAATGCGGAAACAGCGCGTAGTTCTGAAACACCATGCCGATGTTGCGCTTATGCGGCGGCACGGTATTGAGCAGCGTGCCATCGAGCCAGATCTCGCCGCCGGTGGGAAATTCAAAGCCCGCCAGCATCATCAAACATGTGGTTTTCCCTGATCCCGACGGTCCGAGCAGCGTCAGAAATTCGCCTTGATAGATATCCAGATCGAGTTGCTTGACGACCAGCGTTTCGCCGTCGTACGTCTTGCGCACCCCTCGAAAGCTGACGATCACGTCATCGGTTTTCATCGCTTCAGTCTCCTCTACGGTCCGGCTGACTCCCTCTGCAAACAGAGGTGTGTATCAATTGCGTGGCTCACTATAGTCCCTTACGGTTCTACAATATGGAGCCATTTCATTATTCTGGATAGAACCACTTGGACACCGTGATCTTGTCGGATTGGCTTGCCGCGCGGCTCGACCGCGCCGCCGCCGAACCGGTCTACAGGCAGACTTTGCGGCTGATGCAGCAGGCCATCCTGACCGGCCAGATGCCGCCCGGCACCAAGCTGCCGAGCTCGCGCACGCTTGCCGAAGACCTCGGCATTGCGCGCAATACGGTGCTGCATGTCTACGACCAGTTGACTGCCGAAGGCTACGTGATCTCGACCACCGGCAGCGGCACCTACGTCGCCGACACGCGGCCGGACGCGGCAGCCATGAATACGCGCAAGAAGCCGGTGGCGGTGGGCGTCGATGCGGCCGGCGCCAGTCCGGCCGACGAGGCCTTCACGCCGCCAGCACGCGATCTGGGTGACCTCTCCACGCGTGGACGCAGACTCATCGATCAGGCCGGCGTCTCCGCCAAACAGTGGGGTGCGTTCATGCCGGGCGTGCCCGACGTCGCCGAATTTCCGGCGCGTACATGGAGCCGTTTGCAGGCAAGACTCTGGAAGGAGGCCAATCCCGATCTGTTGACCTATGCGCCAGGCGGCGGCTATCGGCCGTTGAGGCGTGCGTTGTCCGATTACCTGCGCGTCGCCCGCTCGGTGAATTGCACGCCCGATCAGATCATCATCACGACAGGCATCCATCAGTCGATCGATCTGGCCGTGCGCCTGTTGACCGACGTCGGCGATCGCGCCTGGGTGGAGGAGCCATGCTACTGGGGCGCGCGCAGTGTGCTGCAATCGTCGGGGATCACCTTGGTGCCGGTGCCGGTGGACGATGAGGGACTCAACCCGCGCGAGCAGGATTTGCAACAGCCGCCGCGCCTGGCGCTCGTCACGCCGTCACATCAGTATCCGCTTGGCATGGTGATGAGTCTCGCGCGCCGCCGCACGCTGCTCGAGTACGCACGCCAGCACAACGTCTGGATCATCGAAGACGACTACGACAGCGAGTTCCGCTACGGCAGCCGCCCACTCGCGTCCCTGCAAGGGCTCGACGACGCCGGCCAGGTGATCTATGTGGGAAGCCTGGGTAAGATGCTGTTTCCGGGTTTGCGGATCGGCTACATGATCGCGCCGGAGCATCTGGTGGATACCTTCCGCACGGGCGTTGCCGAGCTCTACCGCGAGGGCCAGTTGATGCAACAGGCTGTGATGACCGATTTCATCATGGACGGGCATCTCACATCGCACGTTCGCCGTATGCGTGCGCTATACGGCGAGCGGCGGCAGATTCTGATCGATGCGATCACCGCGCGGTTCGGCAACGAACTGCCGGTGATGGGTGACGAGGCCGGCCTGCATCTGGTACTCGGCCTGCCCGATCATGCGAACGATCGGGCGGTAACGGCAGCGGCTTACGATGCCGGCGTGATCGTGCGGCCGCTCGCCGCTTATTACAGCAGCGAGACGCCCGCCCGGCGCGGACTATTACTGGGATACGCGTGCGTGGCGAACGAGAAGATCGGTCCCGCGTTCGACACCCTCGCGCGCGTGATCGAGCAGACGGTGTTGCAGAAAAAGCCCACGCGCGCCGCCTGAGCGCCTCACTTCAGGCCGAAGTCCACCCGCGTCGTCGCCCCCTTGTCCTTGATGCCGTCCGCGTTCAGCTTCGGCGCGACGATAAACACGCGGCTGCTGTCGATCTTGCCCTCGAAATACTGCTGCACGGCTTGCGCCCGTTGCTGCGCGAGCTGACGCAAGCTGGCGTCGTCGATCGGCGCGTTGGCGGCCATCGCGGCCTTCATCTCGTCGTCCGGCAGGCTCTTGGTCAAGCCGACAAAATTGCGCGGCTTCTTGAAGTCGGCTGCCTTGTAGGCCTTGGTCAGGTACTTGTCGTATTCCTTCGGATCCACCGTGACGGTCGACAGATCCACGCTCTCGCCGTTGCCCACCACGTCCTTGATCTTCTGCTGCTTGACCGCGCGCTCGACGTATTGCGCCCGCAGGCCCGGTTCGTCGACTGCCGGATCGACCCGGCCAATCAGATCGATACGGATCGAACTCTTGTCGGCCAGTGCTTTTACGATGGCGTCGAGCTTTTTATCGGCGGCGTCCGATAGTTTCGCCGAGCCCGGGTCGAATTCGACATAGCCCATTTCCTCGCCGCTGCCGCCAAACGCGTTGGCAATCAACGAGAACGGCGCGGTCACGGCCTTCTGCAGCAGATTGAGCACCGCATGCCAGATCAAGCCGCCGATGCTGAACTCGGGATTCGACAGCGATCCCGACACCGGAAGGTTCACATCGATTTCTCCACGCGAATTTTTCAGCAGCGAGATCGCGAGACGCACCGGCAGCTTGGTCGCCGTATTGTTCTCGACATGATCGCCGAACGTGAGCTGGTCGATGAAAATGTGATTGTTCGCGTTCAACTGATCGTTATCGAGCTTGTAGTGCAGATCGACGTTCAGCTTGCCCTTGGTGATCGGATACCCGGCGTATTTCGCCGAATACGGCGTGAGGTTGGTGAGCTCGATATCGTGCGCGCTCGCGGTCAGATCGAGCGCGGGCTTCGCAATCAGCGGATTGACCGTGCCACGAATCGACAACGGGCCATTGGCTGCCAGTTTCGCGGCAATGTCCACGGGAGCGGGGGTGGTCGATTGTGTGCCGAATGCACCCACCGTGCCTTGAATACCGACCAGGTTCGCCGTGAAGTTCGGTTTGATGAAGTTGTCGGTGTACGTCACGCGGCCCTGTTGCAGCACCAGTTGGCCAAAATGCAGTTTGACGGGACTTTGCGGCGGCGTTGCTGCCGTGACCGTGGCCGGAGCGGCCGCAGTGGCGGACTTGACGGACGACGCCGGGACCGGCGCTGACGCCACCTCGGGCGACGAGGCCGCTTGCGGCGTCAACGGCACGGGTTCCGAACCGCTCTTGTCGCGTGTCAGCGATTGCGCGGCGCCGCTTTCATGCGCGACCACGTCGTTGAGATTCAGCTTGCCTTGTGCGTCGAGCAGCACACGCCCATAGAACTTCGTGAACGTGACGCGGCCGGCGTCGACCACCGTGCCGCGTTCGTCGTAGTCTGCCTTCAGATCGGTCAGCGCGAGCGAGCCCCAACCGGCAAACGGGTCGGACGTCGCCTTGTCGAGCATCCGTACGTCGACCAGCGCGACGTCGCCGCGATAGGTCGCCTTCAGCGCCTTCGCCTGACTCAGCGCGAGATCGCCGTTCGCGTTGAGCAACGCGCTTGCGATCAGCGCATTGAGCTTGCCGCCGAAGTACGGTTCGAAAGCCGCCGCATCCAGGCGGTTTGCGTTCACCTTGACGGCCACCTTGAGCGGCGTCGCCGTGACATCGCCATTTACGCCGAGCGTGCCTTTTTTATTCAGCGTGGCTTGCAGATCGATCGGCAACGGTTTGCTCAGATCGTCGCTGATCTGCCGCACCTTCAATTGCAGCGGCGTCACGCTCAGCTTCACCGGATTCGGCGTGGTGTTGTCGGTGAAATTCGCGGTCGCGTCTTTCAGGTTGAGTTCGCCGATCTTGTAGTGCCAGGCGGGTCCTTCCGCCTCTGCTTTCTTCGCTGCGTGGATCGCTGTGCGCTGCTGTTCGGCTTGATGCGGACCCGCGAGCGCGGCGAGGTCGATGCTGCCGTCTTTCAGACGCTGAGCATTGACCACCAAGCCGGTCGTATCGACACCAGCAATGTCGGCCGTGCGTCCCGCCACGTCCACCTGCTTGATCGTCACCTGGCCTTGCGCGAGCGAGACGGCTGGCGCCTTGCTGCCGCGCGCCGCGAGTTTGAGCGATTGCAGATTCAGTTGCGTATCGCTGACCATCACAGCAACCGGCGATTTCGACCAGTTCGCGTCGACATTCGCATTGACAGACAACGCACCGTCGACAACTTGCGCCGCGGTCGCCGTATCGAGGTATGGCTGCAGCGGCGGCAATGGCAGCGACTTGAGATCGAGCTTTGCGCTGGCGGTCTTCGCGACGAGGCCGAACGCACCGGCCACGCCGAGCGAGCCGGTAGCGTCCTTGAAGTTGGTATTGAGCGTGTAGTGCGCGGGAGCAGTCGCGAGCGTCGAAAAATCGGTCAGCGTGACGGCCAGTTTTTGCAGGCCAAGCTCGACCGGCCGCGAGGCGGCTTCGTCGTGAACGTTGACGGTGCCGTCGTTGATCGCAAAACGCTTGATCGAGAGGTCCAGCGGCTGCGCGGTTTTTTCCGGCGCGCTTGCGCCGGATGCGGCGACGGGGGCGCTTGCACCGGATGCCGCAGCGGGCGCGCTCGCCGCATTTTTTGCCGTTGTGGATGCGGCCGCAGCCGACGCCGGAACGGATGCATGAGCGGCAGGCTCAGGCGTGAACATTTTCTCGACACTCAACACGCCGTTTTTATCACGCGCAAGACTGGCGCTCGGCGCATCGATGCGGATATCGTCGAAGTGATACAGGCTCTTCAGCGGCTCGAGCGTCGCGGCGGCCACATGCACCGTGCGCGCGGCAAAGAACGGCGCCTTGCTCTGGTCGCGTATGTCCACGTCGTTCAAATCGACCGTGCCCGCCACCCGCAACGAAGGCGCGTCGTTGGAGACTACGAAATTGAGCTTGAGATCGGTGGACAGTTTGCCGCTCTGCACAACCACCGGCAATTTGGTCGGCGCGTAGGAAATGAGCCGCGGCACATCGAGTCCGTCGAAGCGCAGTGACACTTCCGATTCGCGCGAAGCGGCAAACGGCTTGGTCTTGCCGTCGATAGCGAGCGGGCTGCCGTCGATCCGCGCCCGCAGCAACGGCTCGACGAAGATATCGGTTTTCGAAGGCAGCGTGGCGATGAACGGAATGCCCAGCTTCCATTGATCGATCACGTGCGTGGCGCCGAGCAGCTTGTCGTCGAACGTGATCTGGCCATTTTCGAGGCGAATGTTCGACACCGAAAAGAGCGTCGGCTTGCTATCGGGCTTGGCCGGCTGCTTCGAGAATTTCTCGATCAGGTCGGTGAAATTGAAGCGCTGCGCATCGTAGCGAACGATATGAAAACGCGGTGAATCGAGCTGCACTTCGTCGATGATCGGTGCTGCGCGAAACAGTGAGCTCCACGACGGCTTTACGATAAGCCGCGAAATATCGACGAAGTCGCCCGCGCCGCCTCGCTCGCCGATATGCACGCGATCGGCTTCGAGTTTGAGCGTGTACGGATTGAGCGCGATGCGGCCGATCGTGGCAGGCCGGTCGAGTTGCTTGCTGAGTTGCTGCTCGGCAATGTGGCGAATCAACGGCGGTGCCGCGAAAAAGCCCAGCAGACCGAACAATACGAGGAAGATCAGCAGACCTGTGATGACACGCCGGGTGCGGCGTGACTGCGCGACATTGCGCACGGTCTGCATGGAAGAAGCGATTGATGCTTTGTTGAGGCTTGCCATGCTCGGTCTTGGGTAATGCGGCGGCAAGCCCGCCGCGAAACGAAAATCCCGCAAGCGGCAGTATAAGTGGTGAATCTTACGCGGGGTAGCAATGTCAGGCGCAGCTTACATATTGTTGCATGCTGCCGTTGCCCATGTCCGCGGGCACAAAGCGGCGGACATGGGCGATTTATGCGTCATTCATGCATGGCTGTCACATTAGCAACGCATATCGCCAGGGTATTTCATTGAGGCCTTTCACTTGCGAACTGCATTGCCGCCATTTCACTGACGCACCACGGCCGGAGGTTGCCAGCTGCCGTCAGTCGCTTGCGGCTTAGGCGCGTACAAGCGCAGCACCAGTTGCAGATCGGCGCGCGGCGCCGGCAGCCAGTTGCCGCTCTTGCCACGCACCGAGGACACCGTCACGTCGAGCGAACCGTCTCGATTGCGGCGCGCACCGTTGCGATCGCCAACCGCCAGACGCGCCGGCGCGCTTTCCCCTAACGCACCGTCCTTCGTGTACGCGGTGATCGACCAGAAACCACGCACCGGCGGCAACTGATTCGGCGCGAAGTGGATCACGTAGCGGTTCGCACCGTTGAGCACATGGCCGTCGCTGTCCTGGGTAACGACAGCGCGCACTTCGTCGTCCTTCGTGCCGATGCCCGGCTGGGTCGCCGCAGCGTAGGCCCGCATCGCGTAGTCGGTGCCGTAATTGCCGACGCCGTCGCCGAACCAGCTCCAGCCATTGCTGCTCAGCAGATTGGACGGCGGCGTGACGACGCGCTCATGACCGTCGGCGAGACCCGCAGCTATCACATCGGGCGAGTTCGGCAGTTTCACCGGCTCGCCCGGCGTCACGCCGAAATCGGAAAGGATTTTCAACGCATGCGGGTCAGCCGGCGTTGGCGGGTTGTCCGGCAGCGCCTGCGCGAGCCGGCTGAAAAAACCGTTCGCGTCGAGCGCGGCAACTTGCGCGGCCGGTGTGCCGGAAGCGGCCACCGCGGCGTCGGCGGCCGTGCTGCGCGGCGCCGCGATCGACGCCGAGCGCGTGCCGCCGGCGTAGACGCTCAGCGGCACAACGCGAATCGCGCGCTGCAGCTTGCGCACCGCGGTCAGGTCACGGGTACCGTTCGACTGGATACGCACGCTCACCCATGCGTTGCGGGTCGGCACGTCGACGCGCGTGACGCCCTTGGGCAAATCGCCCTGCCAGCCCGGGCCGACGAAAGCAATCGTTTGCGCTTTGATGCCCGCAGCGCGGGTGGCAAATTGTGAGCTGGTCGACCACACCACATTGGTCCACATGTCGAGCACGCGGGCATCGACGTAACGGCCGTGCGAGTCGGGCAGCGCCACGATCACCGGTTCGCTGCCGACGTCCAGCCAGCCGGTCGAATCGAGCGTATCGAGGCTCGGCTGCAATGGATTGGCTGCGCCGATCGGCGGCAAGGCCTGGGCGTGGCGCAAGGTATTGATCGGTGCCTGGCCCGGGTCGGTGCCAACCGCCGCGTCGCGCGCGACGCCCATCAGCACCAGCGGATAGCCGAACACATACGAATCGGCAACTTCGTCCTTGATCCAGCCGGTGGTTTTCTGCGTCGTGGACGGAGTCGACGCACAACCAGCCAGAAATGCGAGGCCTGCGAGCGATGCGCAGGTCCAGTGAAGCGAAAACAGTTCTTGGCGATTTTTTATCATTCGTTCAGGTGGCAGAACGTGCGGTCCTAAGGGAGGCGTCGGTACGCGGCGAAACCTGTTTGCGTGGCCTCCCAAAGCCAGGCGCAGCGAGTCCGCAGCTTGTGTTGCCGACAACATCGGGTTGTATCGTATCCTTGTTCGCCAGGCAAGCGCAAAGGCAGCAATAGCACGTTGTAATGCGCGCGCGGACACCATTTGCGGTGCGTGTAACGGTTTTGTCACTCCCACGCCGGTTCCTGCCTGCCGGTTGGCCGCCCATCCCGGCCACTCGCTGTCCTTTGTTCCCCGGAGCGTTTTATGTATATGCCCGCCCATTTCGAAGAGAACCGCCCGGAGGTTCTCCACAGCCTGATCGCCGGGCAGCCGTTCGGCGCGCTGGTTACTCACGGACCGAATGGGCTCGATGCGAACCACTTGCCATTCGAGTTCGACGCAAAACCAGTTCCCGGAGGGGTTGACGGCGTCACCCAAACCCACGGCATCCTCCGCGCTCACGTCGCCCGGGCCAATCCGGTCTGGCAGGAAGTCGCCGCCAACCCGGAAGCCCTCGTCATTTTCCAGGGCCCCGCCGCCTACATCTCGCCGACCTGGTATCCGAGCAAGCACGAGACGCATCGCCAGGTGCCGACTTACAACTATATGGTGGTGCACGCGCACGGCCGGATTGTGGTGCGCGACGACGAAGCGTTCTTGCGCGGCCTGGTCGCGCGGCTCACCCGCAAGATGGAAGCGGGCGAACCGGTACCCTGGAAGATGGGCGACGCGCCGGCCGACTATATTGCCCAGATGCTGGGGGCGATTGTGGGTCTCGAGATCGAGGTCACGCGACTGGTCGGCAAATGGAAACTCGGTCAGAACAAGGAAGCGGCTGATCGGCGCGGCGCGGCCGAAACGCTGCTGGCGCGCACGAGCGACGAACAGAAAGCCGTTGGGCAGGCGATGCTGGACGCTCCGCCGCCATTCTGAGCTTTTTGCTACGCGGCCTTATCCACCGTCGTGCGACAAAAACATCCTTGACCTTCCCATTATGGGAAGGTCAATACTGGGTTCATGATGCGGCCCAATGCTGCGACGAGCCTTTCCTGCCATGACAGAACTTGCCACACCCCAGCGTCCCGCGGACGCTACGCCCGCCAGAACCACCGAACTCGACATCGGCGGGATGACCTGCGCCTCGTGCGCGATGCGCGTGGAGAAGGCGCTCGCCAAAGTGCCGGGCGTCACGCGCGCGTCGGTGAATCTCGCCACTGAAAAGGCCAGCGTCGACAGCGACGCAGCAGTCGACCCCGAAACGCTCGCCGGCGCCGTGCGCAAAGCGGGCTACGAAGCCGCAGTGTCGGCACCACGGGACACCACGCCGGCGTTGGGCTCGCAGGCCACGGAACTGGCAATCGGCGGGATGACCTGCACCTCATGCGCGATGCGTGTGGAGAAGGCGCTCGCGAAGGTGCCGGGCGTCGCGAACGTGTCGGTGAATCTGGCGACCGAAACGGCGAGCGTCAATCCAGACCAGACGGGCGCGGGCGCCGACACCGACGCGCTCATCGCCGCAGTCAGAAAAGCGGGCTACGAAGCGACGCTAATGGCGCCGCCGGACGCAGCGCCGTCCGTCACCGACACGCCCGCGCTCGCCTCCGTCGCGCAAAGCAAACGCGATCAGACCCGCCGCGAACTGGCGGCCGTTGTCGTCTCCGCCGTGCTGACGCTGCCGCTCGTGCTGCCGATGGTCGGAGAATGGTTCGGCTTGCACACGATGCTGTCCCCCTGGCTGCAGTTCAGTCTCGCCTCGATCGTGCAATTCGTATTCGGCGCGCGCTTCTATCGCGCGGCTTACCGGGCGGTGCGGGCCGGCGCCGGGAACATGGACTTGCTGGTGGCACTCGGCACGTCGGCGGCTTATGGGATCAGCGTCTACGAACTGGCGACCCATGGCGGCGACATGACCCATCTGTATTTCGAAGCGTCGGCGGTGGTGATTACGCTCGTGCGCTTCGGCAAATGGCTCGAGGCGCGCGCCAAGCGCCAGACCACGGACGCGATCCGCGCGCTTAACGCGCTGCGCCCCGACCGGGCACGCATCCGCGTCGGCGCGGACGAACGCGAAGTACCGCTCGCGCAAGTTCGGGTCGGCACGGTGGTGATCGTGCGTCCGGGCGAACGCGTGCCGGTCGACGGCGCGGTGCTCGAAGGCCGCACCCATATCGACGAGTCGCTGATTACTGGCGAAAGCTTGCCGGTGCCGAAGCAGGCAAGCGATCCGGTGACCGCCGGTTCGATCAACGGCGAAGGCGCGATTGCGGTGACGACCACCGCGATCGGCGCGGAAACGACCCTTGCCCGAATCATTCGCCTCGTGGAAAGCGCGCAGGCCGAGAAGGCGCCAATCCAGCGTCTGGTCGATCGTGTCAGCGAAATCTTCGTGCCGGCGATTCTGGCGATTGCGGCGCTCACACTGGTGGGCTGGCTGATTGCCGGTGCGGGCGGTGAAACCGCGATACTGAACGCGGTCGCCGTGCTGGTGATCGCCTGCCCGTGTGCGCTCGGATTGGCAACGCCCGCGGCCATCATGGCCGGCACCGGCGTCGCCGCGCGGCGCGGCGTGCTGATCAAGGACGCCGAGGCGCTGGAAACCGCGCATCGGGTGAATATCGTCGCGTTCGATAAAACCGGCACGCTGACGCTCGGGCAGCCGTCGGTGACAGCGTTCGAGGCGCTCGACGGTATCGGGCGCGACGAGGCACTCGCGCTCGCCGCAGCCGTGCAGCGGCATAGCGATCACCCGTTGGCGCGGGCCGTGGTGCAGGCCGCAACGGAGTCGCGAGCTGCGTCAATTACGCCGGTTGCGGCATTCACGGCCAGCGCCGCACGCGCGGTGCCGGGGCGCGGCGTGGAAGCCGACGTCGACGGCCGTACGCTTGCGCTCGGCAGCACGCGTTGGCTCAACGAACTCGGCATCGTGTTACCGGCGCCATTCGCCGAGCGCGCAAAACAACTCGAAGCCGCTGGCAACACCGTCTCCTGGCTGATGCGGCGAGCGCCGCAGGCACCCGCCGCGCTCGCGCTGATCGCCTTCGGCGACACCGTCAAACCGAGCGCGCGCGCGGCGGTCGAACGGCTCGCCCAAATGGGTATCAAAAGCGTGCTCGTCACCGGCGATAACCGCGGCAGTGCGGCAAGCGTCGCCCAGGCGCTCGGCATCGCCGAATTCCATGCCGAAGTGCTGCCCGACGACAAAGCCCGCGTGATCCGCGACCTGAAGATCCGCAGCGCCGGCATTGTCGCGATGGTGGGCGACGGCATCAACGACGCCCCCGCGCTCGCCGCCGCCGACATCGGTATCGCCATGGCGACTGGCACCGACGTCGCCATGCAGGCGGCCGGCATCACGCTGATGCGCGGCGATCCGGCGCTGGTAGCCGACGCCTTCGACATTTCGCGGCGTACCTGGCGGAAGATCCAGCAGAACCTGTTCTGGGCGTTCGTCTACAACCTGATCGGTATTCCGCTGGCCGCCTTCGGCCTGCTCAATCCGATGTTAGCCGGTGCAGCGATGGCGTTTTCGAGCGTCAGCGTCGTCACCAATGCGCTACTGCTGCGCACCTGGCGCGGCGCGTCGGCACGGTAACGGCAATATACGACGATACATTACGAAAAGCCTTCGAAATCGCTAAAGATGTGCGCGATTCGGCCGTAATCCTGACATAGGTGTAAACCATGTATTCACATGGCTTGCACACCACATGTCTTCCTTTACGCCGAATACCCATGGAATTTCTCTCTTTGCGCCGCGCCAGCGTCGGCGCCCGGCTCGCGGTACTGTCGTGCGCGCTGGTGGCACTGATTTTCGCCGCCTTTACGTGGGCGCTCACGCGCAGCGCCGGCCAGCAGGTCAGCGATCAGGTCCTGCAGCGCATTGCCGATAAAGACCGCTCGATTGCGGCCATGATCACGCTGTTCGACGAAGCGCTGTCTGCCGAAGTCGATCGCTCGACGTCACTATTCGCGAGTTTCCTACCCACCGGCTACACGCTCGACGAAAGCCAGAAAATCGACGTCAATGGCGTCGCCACGCCGACCATCAAGGCCGGCGACAAAGTCCTGAACATGGACTTCTCGATTCCCGACCAGTTTCTCGAACGCAGCGGCGCGGTGGCCACCGTGTTCGCCCGCAGCGGCGACGATTTCGTCCGCGTGACGACTTCGCTGAAGAAACAGGACGGCTCGCGCGCGATCGGCACGCTACTCGACCGCAAGGGGCCCGCATACGCGCCGATTCTCGCGAACAAATCGTATACGGGACTTGCCACGCTCTTTGGCAAACGCTGGATTACCCAATATCGACCGGTCACGGACGCAAGCGGCCGCGTGATCGGTGCGCTGTTCGTCGGCGTGAACGTGGACAAGGAAATCCAGTCGGTCGAAGACGGTATCCGCAAACTGAAAATCGGCGACAGCGGCTATTACTTCGTGGTCAACGCCTCGACGGGCGCGGATCGCGGCAAGCTGATCGTGCATCCGGCCGCCGCCGGCCAGAACGCGGACAACGCGAACGCTCCGTATCAGCAAATGCTCGACATGAAGGAAGGCCAGCTCGAATTCAGCTCCGCCGACGCCACGCTCGGCGAGCACAACGCGCGCGACAAATTCGTGTCGTTTATCACGGTACCGCAGTGGCAATGGCTGGTGGGCGGCGTTGCGCCGCGCGACGAGGTGATGGCGGAGGTGAGCGCCACGCGCAACCGGTTCCTGCTGATCGGTTTCGTGCTGGTCGGCGTGTTCGCGATCGTGTTCCTGATTGCCGTGCGCCGCCTCGTGAGCCGTCCGCTCGATGAAGCCGCGAAGGCGTCCGAGCGCTTCGCCTCGGGCGATCTGAGCGTGCGCGTGGCCAAGGGCGCCAACGGTACGAAGGCACGCGCCGACGAAATCGGCCGCCTGATGCAGTCGATCGACGGCATCGGCGAAGGCCTCGCACGCATTGTTTCGCAAGTGCGCAATGCGTCGACGGACATGTCGGAGGGCACCGAAAAGATCGCCACCGGCAGTGGCAACATCGCCGCGCGGATTGCGACCCAGGCAAGCAGCCTCGAAGAAACGGCGGCCAGCATGGAACAGATCACCTCGACCGTGCAGCAGAACGCCGACCATGCCGCGCAAGCCAACACGCTCGTCACGCATGCCGCGGACGCCGCGCTCGAAGGCGGCCGCGCCGTTGAACGCGTGGTCTCGACGATGGGCGAGATCAGCCGCTCGTCGCAGAAGATCGCCGAGATCACCAGCGTGATTGAAGGCATTGCGTTCCAGACCAATATTCTCGCGTTGAACGCCGCCGTTGAAGCCGCGCGTGCCGGCGAGCACGGTAAGGGCTTCGCGGTGGTGGCCTCGGAAGTGCGCGCGCTCGCCCAGCGCAGCGCGGCTTCAGTCAAGGAGATCGAGGGGCTGATCGCCGCCTCCACGGCGACCGTGCAAAGCGGTTTCCGCATCGCCGAAGAAGCCAGTTCGACCATGCAAGGCATCGTTCAACAGGTCGGCCAGGTGCGTGCGATCATGGCGGAAATCAGCGTGGCGTCACGCGAGCAATCGGGCGGCATCGAGCAGGTCAATCTCGCTGTCACGCAGATCGGTGAAGCGACCCAGCAGAATGCGACGATTGTCGGCGAGGCGGAACTCGCCGCAGCCGAGTTGCGCGATCAGGCTGCGCGGCTTGCGCAGGTAGTTAGCGTGTTCAAGCTGGAAGCAGGGCGAGATTGAGCGCTTGTCTTTGCATTGACGCGGGGCGTCGTGCCGCGCGCCAATATTGGCCTGCGGTCGCGGCGTTCCGCGTTGCGCGACGTTATCAAAACTCCACATCCAGTTCGTCGATCTCTTCCACCTCCTGCTGCGCATCCGCGATCCACTGCTGCATTTCAGGCAGCGCCATGATGCGCTGCCCATAATCGACGATCCCTGGGTCCAGCTTGACGTCGTAGGTCACGAAGCGCGTCACCACCGGCGCGTACATCGCGTCCGCCGCGCTACGCTCGCCGAACAGAAACGGGCCGCCGTACTGTTGCAGGCACTCGCTCCAGATCGTCACGATGCGGTCGATATCCGATTGCGCCCGCGCCCAGACCTTGAAGCCCGGAAAATGCGCTTTCAGGTTCATCGGCAAAGCCGAACGCAGCGAAGCGAAGCCCGAATGCATCTCACCGCAAATCGAGCGGCAATGCGCCCGCGCGCGGATGTCTTTCGGCAGTAACGCCGCTTCCGGTTTCAACTCGTTCAGATATTCGGCGATCGCCAGGGTGTCCCAGATCTTGATGCCGTCGTGAAAGAGACACGGCACCAGAATCGACGGCGACAACAGCAGCAATTCGGCACGCGCGGCGGGATCGTCGATCGGCATCACGATCTCTTCGAAAGGCAAGCCGCTGAACTTTGTCAGCAGCCAGCCCCGCAGCGACCATGACGAATAGTTCTTGCTGCTGATGGTGAGCGTGGTATTCGCCATACGTTTCTCCTCCAGATGAGGCGTTCCGCCGACGTCTGACAATGCGCATGCACGTTGTCGTGCGCGGACGCACCAAAGCGCGGCAAATTCGGCCCGTTGCAACAACCCGCGCAAATGCTATGCCAACGTGCAGCGACGGCTGCGTCACGCGGCCGCGTAATTGGCACATGACTTGCCTCTGTTCGGGTTCCTTCCTTTTCTGCATTCGTGCGAAGGTTATGAACCTGTTCGCATATTCCACATATCAGGCTTTCGCTGACACGATGCTGCCAATGCGGCACGGCGCGGCACTGATGAATCATTCGCTCGATGCGTGGCCTGCATTTGGCGACACGTCGCATGGACGCTCGATACGCGCGGCCTGCGAGTTGCTGACGCTCGCCGGACTTACGCCTGTGAGGCCGCCGTTCGATATCGACAGCGTGATGACGGAAGGCAAATCAGTGCGAATCGTCGAGGAAGTGGCGGCGCACACGCCGTTCTGTTCGCTGTTGCATTTCCGGAAGGATGCCTCTCTTTCTCATCCGCAGCCGCGCGTGCTGGTGATCGCGCCCATGTCCGGCCACTTCGCGACGCTGCTGCGCGGCACCGTGCGCACGATGCTGGCCGAGCACGACGTCTATATCACCGATTGGCACAACCCGCGCGACGTACCGCTAAGCCAGGGCCGCTTCGGCTTCGACGAATTCGTGCAGCATGTAATCGACTTCACCGAGACGATCGGGCCGGGCGCGCATCTGCTGGCGGTGTGTCAGCCGACGGTCGCCGCGTTGGCCGCAGTCGCCCTCATGGCCGCCGACGACAACCCCGCGCAGCCCGCCAGCATGACGCTGATGGCGGGTCCGCTCGACACTCGCATCAATCCGACGCGCGTCAACGAACTGGCTAAAAGCAAACCGATTGAGTGGTTCGAGCAGAACCTGATCAGCGCGGTGCCGTTTGGTTTTGCGGGCGCACATCGTCGCGTGTACCCCGGTTTCGTGCAATTGACCGCGTTTATGTCGATGAACCTCGGCCGCCATCTCGACTCATTCGAGACCATGTACTACGAGCGCGCCAAAGGCGATCCCGCGAAGGCCGACACGATCCACACTTTCTACGAAGAATACTTCGCCACGATGGACCTGACGGCCGATTTCTATCTGGAAACGGTCGACACTGTTTTTCAGCGACATGCGTTGCCGTTGCACGAACTCGAGGTGAAAGGCCGGCTCGTGGAGCCTTCAAAGATTCGCCGTACTGCGCTGCTGACCGTCGAGGGCGAAAAAGACGATATCTGCGCGGTTGGGCAGACGCTCGCTGCGCAGGACATGTGCGACAAGTTGCGGCCGTATCTGAAGACGCATCATGTGCAGACCGGCGTGGGGCACTATGGCGTGTTCAATGGACATCGGTGGGAACGGCAGATTTATCCGCGTGTCCGGGCAGTGATCTACGACAATGAACCGCGTGCCGTGGTGGTGAGTTCGCGGGCGCGGACGATTCAACCGGTGTCGGCAGCTGCCGCTTCGGAAGCGATCGCGTCAGCCCCGGCCGCTGCTGCAGTGGTTGATGTCGAGGTGGATTCGGCGCCGGCGGTGACCGCCACGTCGAACGGGGTTGGCTCCGGCTCTGCCGCCAAGACTCGGCAGGCGTCACGGGCACCGCGCCGGCGGCCACCCGCGACGCAATCGTGAGTCAAGTCACGGCGCTCTTCCACGGCTTCACCGCCGGCACTTCGCACGGGCCTTCGACTTCAATCGACTTGAAATCGGCCGGCGACACGATTTCGATGTACTCCATATCCTCCGAGTAATCGAACAGATAGTGGACGATGCCCGGCGCCTGATGCACGCAATCGCCGGCGGCGACGAGCGTCTCCTTGTCGCCGTACATGAAGCGCGCCCAGCCCTTCAACATGATCACAATGTGGAAATCGGCTTCATGGCGGTGCCAACCGGTGCCTTGCTCTGGTGCGTGATTCGCCTTGACGAGTTGCGCGAGCACCTTGCCGCCGGTTGCCTGCGCGATGCCTAAATCCCGGTACAGAAAAAAATCGCGTAAGCCCTGATCCACGTAGGACGTGTCTTGCGGACGGATATGGCTAAACTGCGTGGCGAATTCGGTGGACATGATCGCGCTCCTCTTGAGTGAGCCGGCAGTTGAAAACGACGCGTTGGAGCGTCGGTTGCAAGCATCAAGCGGGCCAGTTTGCGGGGCGTTGGCTTTGTGTTTCGCGGAGGCGATCAGATGGGCGCCGCGCCGCATGGCGCGGCGCGAGGTGATTCAAACGCTTTGGGTGCCGATTTGGGTGCTTATGCGGTTGGGCGGAACATCTGAAACATTTCGCCTATATCGGCGTAGTCGGCGCGGTAGCCGGCGCGCATGATCGGCTGCGCGGCGTGGGTGTCGAACAGGCCATCTTTCAGGTAGGCCTCGTTGATGTGGACGCCGACTACCTGGCCTAGCGACAGGTAGTTGTCCATGGGCTTGCCGTCGAGGGTATGCAGACGGACCACTTGCAGCAACTTGCATTCGAGCGCGGCCGGCGATTCGGCGACGTGCGGCACGGCTACGTTGCGACCCGGCGCGGGTGTAAGGCCCGCGAGTTCGAATTCGTCGACGTGGGACGGGACCGGCGCGGAGGAGCGGTTCATCTGCTCGGCGAGCGGCTTGCTGGACAGATTCCAGACGAATTCGCCAGTGGCCTCGATGTTGGCGATGCTGTCTTTCCGGCCTTCGCTGCAGAAGCCGATGATCGGCGGGGAGCTGGCGAATGCGCCGAAAAAACTGTAGGGCGCGAGGTTCAACGTGCCGTCGGTGGCGCGGGAGGAAATCCAGCCGATCAGGCGCGGAGCGACGATGGCCTTGAACGGGTCGTGCGGAAGGCCGTGGCCGGTGGCGGGGTTGTAGAAGTAGTGGGACATGGGTTGTGTTTGGGTTTGCGGGTGAGGCGAGAGGTATTTATACCGCAGACTCGTTGGGGCTGCTGGGAGCGAGGCTCAAGGGGACTAAGCTTGGCGCGCTTCCGTGAACTCCTGTTCATCGATTGACTTTATGCTATGTCTTAACAGGCTGTGATCTGTAAATTGAAAATACAAACTAAAACCTGTATATTTAAATTACAGTTTATTGTCTGTATTTCCATGATACAGTTCAGAGACTGTACGAGCCTGAAGAAAATCCGATGGATTACGCTATCAAGACGCTAAGTCAGCTCCGCCCCATTCTCCTGGGCTTCCGCAAGTCTGCTGGACTCACACAGGCCGCCGTGGCCGAACTGCTGGGCATCACGCAGCAAAGCTACGCTCAACTGGAAGCCAATCCGGCATCGGCGAGCGTCGAACGGCTTTTTAAGGTCATGCGTTTGCTGAACGTGGAGTTGCGTATGAGTCAGACGTCGTCGGCGCCTGACGGCAAACCAGCGCAGGGCGAGACGCCGGAGCTTCAACAACACGTCCCCGCCGCCGGGAAAACGAAATCTCCGTCGGTCGCCACCCCCTCGAGCCGAACCCCCAAGGCGTCGAGTTCGCAGCATCCCCCCGGGGCAACCAAGACCGGAAAGAAACGGGAAAACTGGTAACTATGGCACGCCGCTCTCAGACACAACGGCTTAACATCTGGATGAATGGCTTGCCCGTCGGCTACTGGGAAAAAGCACGGGACGGGGACCGCCTGAGTTATCTCGACGAGTGGCTCGAAGACGAACAGGGGCGTCCCCTTTCCCTATCGATGCCATTCACGCCCGGGAATCAGACGTACCGTGGCGATGTAGTCAACGCATTCTTCGACAATCTGCTTCCCGATAGCGATACGATCCGCCGGCGATTGGCTCGACGGCATCGCACGGATAGCACGAACGCATTTGATCTGCTGGTAGCGCTTGGCCGGGACTGCGTCGGGGCGATCCAACTACTGCCGCCCGACGAGCAACCCACCGACCTCTACGATATCTCTGGAACGCCGCTATCCGAGCCGCAGATCGCGCTGCTGCTGCGCAATGCCACCTCAGCGGCGCCGCTGGGCCAATACGATAACGGGGCGGATTTAAGGTTATCGATTGCCGGGGCTCAGGAGAAAACAGCGCTGCTGCGCCACGATGAGCAGTGGATCTACCCGACTGGCAGCACGCCGACCACGCATATCTTCAAGCTCCCGCTCGGCCTGGTTGGGAACATGCAGGCGGACATGCGGACCTCGATCGAGAACGAATGGCTGTGCTCGAAAATCGTATCGGCGTACGGACTCCCCGCAGCGAACTGCGAGATCGCAACGTTCGAGAATCAGAAAGCGCTCGTAGTCGAGCGTTTCGACCGTAGGTTGTCGAGCGACGCGAGCTGGATCGTGCGCCTTCCGCAGGAAGACATGTGCCAGGCCACCGGAAAGCCTTCGCATTTGAAGTACCAGGCCGACGGCGGCCCGGGCATCGCAGAGATCATGGACGTGTTACTTGGCTCGGAAAACGCGGACCAGGATCGGCGGCAGTTCTTCAAAACTCAACTTGTGTTCTGGCTATTGGCAGCAACGGATGGGCATGCGAAGAACTTCAGTATTTTTCATCTGCCAGGCGGGCTGTACCGGTCGACTCCACTTTATGACGTGCTCTCCGCGCATCCAATCATTGGCCCCGGGCGAAACCACATTGCACGTCAGAAGGTAAAGATGGCGATGGCTGTTCGCGGTAGTACCAACCACTATCTGATCGAAAAGATTCAGCGACGTCACTGGATCGAACAAGCCCAACAGGTTGGGTTGGGAAGCGATACGGCGCAAGACATCATTGCTGAAGTGGTCGACGCGACTGATCACGTGATCAGTGCGGTGCATGGGTTGGTGCCCTCGGGATTTCCGGACGGATTGGCGAAATCGATTTTGGGTGGAATTGCGAAGCAGCGGGATAGATTGGCGGCGACGGTCACCGCAATCCTCTGAGACTGACCGTCGCTTGTCGTTTGCCAGGTTGGTCTACCGATGCCGCTACCTCGATCGACAAGCAAGCGCTCCCAATCCTGTGCCTGTACTTTTTCAAACAGATTAGGCACGTCGGTTGGGAAATCCAACATGGACCCTCTAACGACCTTGTGCACCTGCAAGGTCACTCAGAAATTGGTTTAACGCAGACGATGTGGTCCCGCCATCGTAGCTGACTATCACTGTTGCGGCCGGTCGAGACTAGCCCACCGGCATATTAATGTCGAAGTTCTTCATAAAATCATAGGGATCCTCGTAAGACGCCAACGGAGCCACCGGCAACCATTCGACGGGTACAAACGGAGACGAAAGCTGCACCCTGTATCCGTGTCGCCACGCGATTTTTGCGTAGATTACCGCGTGCGTTCCTATTAGCTTTTTAGTGAAACCAAACGCCTGCTCCACGTTGCGAACGCGTGCTATCTTTGGCGAAGTCAGCTCCTCCAGCGCGGACTCCATGCCGCCCAGATCGCCACGCGCGAGGGCAAGATAAAAGCGATGATCGATCTCATACTTTTTCTGCGCGGTGACTGGATTGTTGAGAATTCGCAAACACCGCTCCTCCAGTGAATCCCAATCGCCCCGTATCGCTAAGAGCGCCTGATATCCGTGAAAGTCAGCGGTTGAAATATCGTCGGCTCGACTCTCATCGAAAGGAAGTTCATAGTGCGCGAACCAATTAATCAATGGCTCATGATCGGACAGCAACGGGCCCAACAACAAATAAGCGGGATACCAATTGCGCGGCTGCTGCTGAAAAAGTATCCGCGAAAGCTTTCCTTCCACATAGGACCACTGCTTGAACAGACCTAGATCCCGATTAACGAACCACGCCACCAGCGAACATGCGGCAGCATGACTACGCAAGCTAAGCAAACACGAATATACGTCGCCTGTCCCGTTCTGAACGTGCTTCAAAAACAATTCCAGGTTGTCAGACAGTACCTGCTGGTGAGCCTGCACGTGCGCAATGCCTGCCTGCAGATCCTTCGTGTTGTCAGTTTTTCCCATGATTCACTCGTTTCCTACTATTGGCTAATTTTGACAGGGACCGCGATAACCTGCCCAGTTGTCCGATTCACTCCAGCAACAGCAGTTGTCAACGTCCCGTTGGCTTGCGCCTTGAGAACCGCCTGATACGCTGGCGATGCAGGGTCAAGATTACCCAGTACCGACGTCACCCAGTCCTTCGACAGCTTCCTTTAGCGAGACACGATGCGAGAGCAGCGTTATTTGCATCCGACAGGCTCTTGAACGCCGCATCGACCTGGTCACAATTCGACCCGCAATTCTGGTCCGCGGCCGCTTTGTCGGCCTCCTGCTTCTTCGACAGATAGTTGTTTAGAGCCTCGTTCTGCGCCGCAGCGGCCGCACCTTGGACATTTTCGCCCGTCGCACCGGCAATCAGGCCGGTCACGAGCATTGACGCCGCCGTCACGATCGACTGATTGCCAGGATCAGCGCGGTCCGCGTTTGTCTGAATGCCCAATGCATCACCGGCTAGGAGGGCGGTAACCGTTAACGATCTCTACCTCATGCAAGACGCCATAGACCGCCCGAATCTCGCACGGTCGCGATCAGCAGCACGCGGACCCGGAGCGGACCTCTGGGATTCTCGTTAGCGGACAGTCATAGCTGCTCCGTTCGAACCGGCGAAGTTACGGCTCGCCTAAGCCCCGGCAGAAAAGTGAATTGGAAGAAACGTCGAGGCGCCGATTGCACGCGTGCCTACGGCCCACGCAGAATGACTGGCAAAGCAGCACTCTCCCGCGCGGCGAGTCGCGTACGAGCGGAGAGTGTCCTGCCGACAAGCGCGAGACTGAAAGGCTCCAGTCTTTTCCTCGCGGGGCTTAACCCATCCCCATCAGTCTCTTTCACAGCATGAAAATCCAGCCCAGTGGCCGGTTGAGGATGAAAACATGCCGCAAGAGCTGCTGTTGGACCATCTTGCAGCCTTCGATAAATGGAAGATCGTTGTGGTCTTGAAGTTTCGCTTGCCTCTCCACGCTGTGCAGCCATTCCTCGCTCCCCGGATCGGGGCCGTGTCCTTCCCCATCCGAAATGTCGAAATAACGGTCACTAACGTAGGCGATCCACTCACGGCTCCCGGGCGGCACGCTTGGCGCGCGAGGTATATCGGTCGATATGAAAAGCCACGCCGCTGTAAGAACCAAAAGGCAGCCCCCGACGGCGCGCATCATGTGCTTGATCGCTATTTTCATGTATGGTCGTCTTTAGTTTCACTCGTTAGCGCCCTGGGTATCGGCTGGAGACCGTATCTAATAGCCAACCACGCGGAAAAAACGAGAATCGAAAATCTTCGGGCGTCGTTGTCATTGGCCTACGGGGTGAATGCGGGTCAACTTGTGACCTGAGAATGCAAACCACTGGCCGTTTGCACTCAGCTCAACGGAATTATTGGTCCAGCGAACGTCGTCGACATCGAGCCTGTCACTGATGGGCAACGCGGTAGCTGGCTTCTTTTGGAAGTCGTACAGGATGACCGACGGTGCGTCTGAAAAACCATTAATAAAGTCTTCAATGACGACGCGCGAGGCGGGTTTGCCTTCCGCAGGCGAATCGGTATAGTAAATGAAGCGGAGACCGTAAAGCTGGTCGAACGGCGAACCGTTCAAAGTCGCTCTGAAGTTCGCGCCGTCCGGCGCAGGGCGCGCAAGCTTGACGATCTGCAAAGGCCCCGAGACGGTCAAAATATCATTTTTGTTCGCGCCGTCAAATTGCGCCCAGGCATTAGCGCTGCAAAGCGCGAATGCCACTCCGATCCATCGATTTTTAACCAAAATTTGTGTTCCGGAAAAGGGTTGCAAGTTCATCGCGAAAATGGCCATGCAGCGATTGTAGATTTGAAGACCGTTGCTGACAGCTAATCCAAGATTAAGTTCACCGAGGCACGCATCACCGGTCCGGAACGCGTAAGACCGGCTCGTCTGTCCTTCGCATGAGCCGTAATCGATGTCATCAACGTTGGCAAGATCAAGCATCGTCGGCAAATTTGCCCCGCTTTTATAATCTCGATCGCTTGAGGTGCGTGAATCGTCACCAATTCAGGTGGTGGTGTCGAATGTCTCGTCCTGGCCGAATTAGCCAGGACGATCGCCACATGGGACGTGGAACGACCACAGTGGACTGGACGAACCAGTGCGAACGCATTACGCACCTAAATGTCCGTCGTCTGACGCAGAGGCCGCGACAAAACGGGGGCCGTGAAAAGCGCCAGGCAGTCAGATCAATAATCACCAGTAGAGCAAAAGACCAATGCAACACTCACGCGTCGCGATAGCACTGTCGGCATGGCTGACACTGACAGCTTTCGGCGCTTCGGCGCAAACTGCCTGCCGCCTGTTCGCTCGACGTCACCACTACCGTGCGGATATCCCGCTGCTCAGGTGCCACACAGGTGTACCTTGTTCATCGTCACCGGCACCCGCACGATGTTGCCGTCGGATACTTGCAGTTCCTCGACCAGAAGGTGCATTGGCATCCCGGGGGCAACCACGACCTTTAGTTCATAGTCTTTGCCTGTCTCAGGCACGAACTCTCCGATTCCGTTTCCACGGTAGGTCACGAATTGGTCGCCGCCAAACCAGCTAACCCCAAAATCGAGAGGCTTTCCAGCCTTCACCAGAATCTCCTCGTACGAGTTCTTTGGAACACCGTCCAGGTCATTCGGCATGCCCAATTTCGACGTGGAAATGAGACTGAGGTCAATCAAAGTGTGCTCGCCTTTGTTGATAGTTGTAAGCGACCTGACTGCCCGGTCTGAGTACGCATAACATTTTGAAGGAGCAAACTGGACGACGCTTAACGCTCCGTCTCCCGCGAAGCGGATTCTGAGTCGCGCGGTAGTGTCGCCCGGCTGGAGGTTGATATCAGTCGTCAGCAAATGTGGTACACAGGCCGTCAGCAGCGATGCCACGATAATGTTCGACAAGACGAGCCGGAAAACGGCAGACGTTTTTTGTAGGTTCATTTCAACAGGATGGATATCTTGCCTTCGTAGGCGTTGGGAAGTCCGTACATTGAGCCATTCTCGGAATACGCCACGAGTCGGTCAGTATTTGCGGAAGATGCGCCGAAAATGACAACGTAGGTTGCGTTCGCTGGAACATCTGCTGTTGCTTGGTAATACTCCCCTTGCAGGTACTTTGCTGCCCGTTTCATTGGTTCAAGCTTACTGGTTCCTGCCTCTTGAAACCCCGCGTCGAGGAACAAGGCCCTCGGACGAAACACCGTGGCCATCGGTAGCCAACCCGAACTCACGTACGTTTCAACCGTCATCGACTTAACCTTGACATCAGGCAACTTGTAAGCGACAAATGTTGAGCGCCCTTCGGGAAAATCGAATGTAGGACTGCGTCCGGTACTGATTGAAATGCCGCTCACCTGGGTCGAGTTCATTTGTTCGAAATGGACCTGTCGCCAGGAGCCGCAGCAATCTGCTGGCGCCGGTGGCTCGAATGCTATCGGTGGTCGGGACGCGCATCCTGCAAACGCGAGCAGCGCGACCGCGCATATGGTTTTTTTCAACGTTACATTTCCCACTATTGGATGGAGTCTCGCTCATTCGACACTGGCAATAACGGCACAAATCGCGACGGACTTGAATCGAGCATGACATTCCACTGACGTACGGATGTTGACTGTATTCCCGCTGTCGAGATTTCACGACGGTCTGCTGACGCCAACGAAGTGGTAGCTTAAGGAGCCTGGTTCGTCGATGCTGGTCGGCGTTAGACAGCATCCAAATCTGCCGCGTCGGCGGCCTAGCAAGAATCCGCACAAAACCCGGGCAGCACCGCACGCGCCGCAGCATACTCACAGCCATTTGAACTAGGGCAGGCGTCGAATAACCCATAACGGTTGCCTAGCAGAAGGAAAGAGCACCGATAGACGTTGATGCAAGACAGTATCTTGAAGTACAACTTCAGTTCGCCACTGCCATGGGAAGCAACGCGGCAAGATTGCGTCGAGAAGCCGACGATATCTTCGAAAGAATCGTCGGTCGGGACTGGTGACATCCTGCATAGCAACCAGATCTACTCAACTTGTACACGAATACGATCGCTGAGTGATATGGGCAAGGACGAAAGAATGGCGATACTGGTTAGCCAAGAAGACTGCAGCTGTTTTGCGCAGAGGCGAGCGGGACGCTTCGTCACACAGTTAGCTACCTGAATGCCCGGCTGTTTTCGGATTATGACAATAACGAAATCCGCAAGATTACACCCATCCCGTAAGAGGATGCACCCCGCGCAAAGCCTCGCAGTTGGCCCGCGCCGGCCTGTATGTGCCGGACATGAGTGGTACGAATGCGGCCCAGATGCGGGGCGACGTGTAATCAACGCGACGTGGACAGCCGACTCGTACACGGGTTGAGTGTGAAATTTGAGCGGACCGGTCAAATGGCCGCTTTCGGAACGCGATGGCCACCGGAATGTCTGCCCGATGCTTCTAGCGACTGGCGCTTCCTGGCCGAACCCGGTCCTCTGGCCAACGCAGGCGATCGTCGCCCGCACGTCGTGGCCGAACTTCCGTAGCCGGTCCGTCCCGGTAAGTCACACTTCCCGGAAGCGGACCCTCAGAGGCGGTAGCGGGAGCCCGTGGCGACCTCCATTTAAATGGATGCGCAGGGAATATGCGCCTCTCAGTAAGATCGAGCGCAGTCGGCCTTGCGCCTTACTCCGGGCGGGATGTCGCTCGGGCAGTGACACGCCGTACTGCTGTCCATGATCGCCTCCGACATTGGTCACCTCGTGTTCGACGATCAGGTGGTGCTTCATGTCCACGGCGGCCTGTACGTTGTAGCCTACTGTTCCGGCTCTTTTGCCGCCGCTGTTCATGGAACGGGAATCGGGATCTGTAAGGGATAGCTGTTTGTCCGGTTGCCTCTTCAATTGCTCGCGGATCTGCTTGAGTTCACGCATCTGCTGGCGCAGGAGGGCGATCTTCTCGTACAGGCGCACCGCGGACTGCAAAGGCTGCGATGGAGCGTGCTATGCGGCAAACCTGCCCCAACGTCGACTCATCACTGCTCGATAACTTGTTTAACGGTAACGAAGCCGTCGAGCAGTACGCGGACAGTATCGAGGAGAACTTTACCGGCAAACTCTCGATGGTCAAAACGGACAACGGTTGGCGAGAGGATCGCTGACCAACGCCAGATGGCGATGTGAAAACGGCGCTGACGCCTTGTCAGCGCGTGAGGCTCCGGAACTCACAGAGCCTCTTTTTTTGTAGAAACCTGAACGACAGACACCGACGGCTATTTTGGCGTTCCGCTCTCGCTCGAGCGCTTGGACGGGGACAAGTGCGAGATCCGAATCAACCCAGCTCTGTAAGAGTCTTTCTTGATGACACAGTTCGTTCGGCTCTGCAAGCGCACCATAGGACTACGTTTCGAATCGCGGTGCGATTTGTAAACGTACCCGGCGTGCCTCCGCTTCTCGCCCATTTCCACTGCCCCGGTTGCCATGGCGAACGCGATAGCATTCATCGCGAGCCCCGCACCTCACCGGGCCTTTTTCGCACCCGTGTCAGACAATGGCAGACACGCCAGACTCCTTTACCCGCAGGGGGTTTCGGCTAATTCGAGGTCGCATGGCCCACATCGCAAAAAACCTTTGTCTGACGCATTTTCCGGCGCACAATCATTGGCTTACCGATGGTTTTGATCTCGCACGGCAGCATGCGTCATGTGTGAAGCTTAAACAGGGGAGGTTTTGATGTTGAACCGTAACGAACAATCTGCAATTACCCCGGCCGGCGACGGCTCGGCACCGCCCGGCAATTCGGGTATTTCCACGGCACCGCCGCCCGTCACGCAGCAGGACACAATGCGGGATTCAGCCACCGAGTGGATACAGAGTGCGATGCAGACTTCGAAGCAAATGCACTGCAACGAGGACTTCCGCAGGGAAGTCGCAAAGAGGCTTTTCTAGCCCTCCGTTACCGCACACACGACCACCATGAATTGCACAAACCGGACGACAGCGCCGCGATGCTCGCCGACGCCATAAAGCACGAACCCGGCGCTTGGCCGGGTTCGTCTCACTGCTGCTGTCCGGGCAATAACCCGAGTGCCTATCCTTCGCTGTCCGTGCGCAGAATGCTCAAAGTGAGAAGGTCACACAGCGATTCTTCGCTACCGCGTCAACAAGGAAGTCGCGAAACCGTGCGAGCTCTGACAGCAACAACTCTCTCGGTACACTCGTTGTCAGGGGCTTGTGTTCGGATGCCCAACGATATACGAATTCAACATTACATGCATCCAGTTCCCGCAAAGCACGAATTCTCCCGTCTAAAGCCTCAACAACTGCATTCACTACCGTCACGTCAGCCTCGTCCTCTTCAAACTGATCGAACATAGTGCCGTGTTTGGCGTTGAAGTCAGACCAGAATTTCGACGAGAACAACCACTCCGATAGTGGGCCTGACAAGCGTAGCTGCGCCGCCCCTTCGTCCATCGACACCAGAGATTCCTGCATCCGCATGGCATAGCCCCTTACTTGACCGGATCGGTATTGTTGAAGTGCGTTAAGCCATTCCGCACACCCGACGGAACGCCTGTTTGCGTCGTCTTATTCGGACCAATCAGTGGAACGTTGTTCGGGATCACATTGCCGCTCTGATCAAGATACTGACCGGCAGCGTTCTGCACGCGATAGTAATTTCCAGCGTTGTCGTACACCACAGACATGCCTGTGGTCGGATTCGTATAGATCGTTTTCCCAGATTCCGTGTACGTCACTTGTGGATTTGATCCCACAATGTTCTGTACGGTTTCGCTCAACGAGCCGCTTGACCAGTTGCCGCTGTTCGCCGTCGCTCTCGCCGCACCTTGAGTATTGTAAACGGGTGCGTCCGGTGTACTGTTTGTGGCAGGTGCTTGACCGGTGGCAGAGCTTCCAGTACTGCCCTCTAGAGCCGCGCGGCGTCGCCAGACGTGTTTGTGGCAACAAATCACAAGCGCGAGCGAGCGACACTACGCCGTGCACTACCCGTCGCAAACCATCGCGCTATGGGCCATTTCCATAGGCGCCGATTAGCCCCTTTCGCCAATCCGGCACCAACTTATCAAACGGAAAGAGCGGAGAGGAGCCTCCGTCAACCAATTCCTCTATGGGTTTAGCCCATAGCTGCGCAAGCGCGCCACGGAACCGGTCGACATCTGAACTATCACGTAACGCGATTACCGCGACATCGTTACTCTTCTCGCAGTAAATGCACCATGAGCCCGCGTCGGAGGCACAGGCATACCTATCTACCCTGTAAAGCCAACCACTCTCCGGACCACCTGACTGTAGAGCGTCGATGTATTGTTCGGTGGTCATGGCTCGATCTACGTAAATTGCTGCGACACGCTCGAACTCCAAAACAGAAGTTAGATCGAGGTTAACAAGGCACGCTACCGTGCCGCCTTCCAAGCGCATCAACTCCGTCACAGCACCGACAAAGTGTGCACCAAAGATGCGATCAGACTCACAAAAGAGGAACTTTCCCCATGCTCCGGTGAACACCAAGGAAGGTAGCAAAGTATCAAAGCTTACCGATTCCGTTACGTTTTCAAATGCTGCCAATCGGGCACCAGCACTTATCTTCTTCATATCAATATCTCCCGGCTACCTCGGATTAAGAGAGAACTTTGCCGACACACCGCCCGGCCCGAAGTATTGCCCTCCGGCTTGCCCCGTTGTCGTGCGCGTATAAATGGTATACGTCGAGGTACCGTTATTCAGGACGGTGAAGGAACCATTCTTGTTGGTACCTTGGTTAGTAACGCTATACCCGTTCGAGATCAAATTTGACTCAAACTGGTCTGCGGTAACGTTGGTCTTTACGTTCAGATACTCGCTTCCTGCGTTCGTAATAGACGTATCGTACGTCGAGAACGGACCCGCAGCCGTGCTGTTTGTGGCAGGTGCCTGACCGGTGGCAGAGCTTCCAGTACTGCCCTCTAGTTCACCCTCACCATTATCGCCGCCTTTCGAAAGAAGCGGACTGGACGGGCCGCCGGCCCATCCCGGGGACACGGACACATAGCAGAACGGCGGATCACAGACCGTCACGGGTGCTGCACCGGTTGAGGGCGGATTAGGCCCATTGGGCGACGGAATTTGTCCGACCAGGTCTTTCGCATTCGAAAGGACCACCGAGGTAACTGCCTGCCCCGCTGGATTACCCGGCAACCACGGCATGAGCATATATGCTGCGGCAATGAGGGCTTTGGCCAGCCCTCCACTTTTTGCCGCTGCTTGCGGGTCCTGAGTCGAATTGTTCAGTGCCTCGTTCTGTGCTGCGCTCACGGCTCCTTGAACATTCTGCCCCGCCGCCGACGCTATGCCCCCACCAACCAGCGTCGAGATTGCCGTCACCAGCGCCGTCTGTCCCGTTGTCAGATCAACACCGGTCGGATCAATCGCCTTGATCACATCCGGGGCAACGATCGCACTAGCCGCCCCGCCAATTGCACCGCCGACACATCCAGTCCCGCTTGCCGACGACAGGGCGCATCCCAAAGCTGCATGGCTCGCGACATACAACGGACTGGAGGGGTCTGGATTGCCATTTTGACCATTGAATTCGGTACCGATCGCGCTTGCACCCACGACGCCTGCATCCGCAATTACGCTGTTCTCAAAGGCCCGACCGAAGCTGCCTCCATACACAGCAGTGTCGATACCAGCTGTCACCAACCCTCGCTCAGCAATTGTCCCCAACGCCTGCCCGACTTCGGTCGCAGATGCAGTGCCGTTCGCAATATTGCTACCGATCTGTTGAAGGCCCTGCGTTCCAGCACCGAGCGCAGAGAATGCACCAGCAGTCAACGCTCCCGTCGCCCCGGCTTCAAGCATTTGCCCGAAATTGAACCCCTGGCCAGATGCAAGTTGCCCAGCGGCACTTCCTGCCATTGCGCTAAGCGCGCCCACCGTCATCGCCATCGGAAGTGACATGGCCGCCAATTCGACGCCCATTGCGGCCGCTGCTGCCCCCGCCGTCACAATCGACGCCGCAATCGCAATAGCCGCCACCATGAACGTCGGTAGCCCGCCACCGTCCTTCACAAAGTCCGTGTGCAGGTTGTCGCTAACCGCTGTCTGCGTGAAGTTCGTACCGAGCTGTTGCTGAAGCGCAGCCAGCACCTGCTGCGTACCAGCCTGATCGACCGTGCCGTCCGCGTTGAGCTTCTGCAGTGCACCGCCGATCTGATCCAACGTCTGCACGTTGAGATCCATGTTCGCCGCGCTCATGAAGCCGCCCGGCTGAACCGTCGTACCCGTGGTATCGACGTAACCGCCCTTGACCTTGGCCCAGATCTGCCCGACGTCGACCTGGTTCGCCTGGTTGGTCAATGTGTCGGTATTGACCGTCAGCGTGTCCGAAGCAGTAATGCTTCCGGTATTCAGAATGCTGCCGCCGCTACCCTTGTCGAAATTGAGCGTGACGTTCTGGCCTGAGATATTGCCGCCAGCCGACATCGCACTCGTATTGCTCGGCAGATAGACCTGCGGCATCAGTGCCGTGATGGTCGGACACGTATTCAGCGCTGGCCCCGTCGCCGTACACGTCGGGTCCGGCACAGTCTGCTCGACGTACCAGAGCATCGGCTTGTCGAGCGCGTTGATCTGCGTCTGCGTCAGCGCATCGCCAAGTTGCAGATTGTTCGTCGTCGCATAGTCGAGTGCGTTCTGGTACAGGTACTGCTTCTCCTGTTCCGTCACGGATGTGCCGGTCTTGCTGTCGTACGTCAGCCCGTCTATAAAGCTGGCCTTGCCGGTTTGCTGCAATGCTGCCTGCTGCAGCATCAGGTCTTCTTCCTGCGGGTTGTAATAGAACAGCGTGGAACTCGGCTGAAGATTGGACGGAAGCGCATTGAGCAAATTCTGCGGACCCAGGTTGCCAAGCGTCGACGTGCCGAGCGAACTATCGACATACGAAGCCGTTCCCGCCACCGCAGTCGGGATTGCGCCGCCCACCTGATGCTGCAGCGTGATGCTGATGCCTGGCATATTCACCGGGCTGAGCGAAATAACCTGTGACGGCCCATTAACACGCGGCGTATAGGTGTTGGCCGTCGTGATGCCATTGATCAGCTTCTGGCCGGTCAGCGTCACCGACGTGCCAATCACATTGCCGACATTCTGAATCTGTCCGCCGGACGTAATCGTCAGATTCGGCGCCTGAATCGTGGCCGCGATGTTGCCGACCGGTTGTGGCGGATCGATCGTACCGCCCGTGCTCGTATAAGCACTGCCGTAGAGCGCCGTGCATTCGGCCGGCGATCCGCAAGCCCAGACGTCGTGACGCTTGTCCGAACTGAACATGCCGGTTTGCTGCACCCAGTGCGAGTGCCAGTAAGCATTGAGCGTCTGTGCCTCATTCACCACCGGCCCCGCCACCGCGATAGTCGCCGCAGTTCCGGCAGTAATCAGACTGCCGATGTTGGTTAGGCTGCCCGCATTGATCTGCAGGTTATTGCCCGCGCTGATCACCGAGGAACTGTCTGACTGCTGGTCGACATAACCCTCGCAGTAGCTCTCCCTGTAGCCACCCGCCGTCATACAACCTGAATACTGTTCCTTCGAACCGTAATCCTGATGCACAGGCACCGGCGGTGGCAGCGTGTTCGTTATAGCGCCCGACACGTTGAGCGTGATGTTATTGCCCGCCACGATGTTGCCTGACCTGTTGGTCAGTCCTTGCGCGGGAGTTGTCGAACTCGCGGTCGTACCGACACCGCCGATCACGATGTCGTGACCCGCGAGCAGGTTGCCATACGTATTGCTGACCTGGCCGGCGGCAATCACGAGGTCGTTGCCGGCGTAAATCGTCGCGCTCTGCTGCGCGTAGCTGAAACTCGTTGTCGTCGGATTATCTCCCCGATAACCCATTCCAGCGGCGCACTCGCTGGCCGACACGCCCGTCGCGCAGCCTGGCGAACTGCTCGTCGACGTAATGCGCTCGCCCTGGTTGCTGAACGACTGGGCTCCACTCGCATTGAAGTTGCGGCCCGCATAGATGTTGCCGCTATTAACGAGATTGCCGCCCGACAGGTTCACGTCCTGGCCAGCGACGATCAGCCCCTGCTGACCAAACGTAGTGGTCGTGGTTGTGATGCTCGCAGGGACCGGCGCGTTTGAATTGAACGTAGCCGTGGTTTCACCGCCCACGTATCCACCGAGTTCATAAGGGATCGGCGCGTTATAAAGGCCGACTGTCCCAAGCGCTTTCAGTTGAGCCATGAAGGCGGTGAGCTGGGCTTGGTCGACCGTGTCCACAACCGTCGCCGTCACGTTTCCAAGCGAACCGTTATTCAGCGATTGCAGGTTGAAGTTGACGTTCCCGCCCGCAGAAATGATGCCGTCGGCGTTCGACAGCGAGCCTGCGGTCAGGGTGATGTTGCCCCCCGCCATGATGGTGCCCGGCGTGCCGGCGCCTGGCGCCGTGACAGTCCGATCGATACCCGGCAGAGCGATCGTCTGATATGAAACGCCGGCTTGCTGCAAATTGCTGCCGACCTGCGTCGGCTCTGTGAGTTGTGCGCCATACATGCCGGTCAAGGCGGCGTTGTGCGCCACGTCGAGCACGCCATTCGCCAGGTCGGGGCCTAGGTCGGACAAGGTCGCGTTGTAGGTATAAGTTGCGTCGTAATACGACCCGCCGTTTCCGCCCGTGAACCCATAAACCGTCTGCGTGCCGACCACTATCGAGCCATACAGTGACGGGTCATCGGCCGCCGAAACCACTTGCGTAGACGATGTCAAACCGCCCTGAACACCATTGTTGACGACCGTGCCCGCATTGATGGTGATGTTGCCCGCGGCCGAGATCGTGCCCGTCGTATTCTGCAGCGTGCCGCCCAGCGAGAACTGCATGTTGCCGTTGGACTGGGTCGTCGCACCCTGGTTGTCGTAGTTACCGCCGTTGATCGAAAGCAGGTTGCCCGCTTCCACGGTGCCACGATTTGTCGCGTTGCCGTTGAGCGTCAGCGTGTCATCCGCATGCATTACAGCGCCGGCCACGTTGTTCAAGGTGCCGTTGAACGTCACGTCATTGCCGGTGACCTGCCCGAAGTTCGTGAACGTGCCATTGGTCGCAAGCGTCAGCGGCGCAGTCCCCGTCATCGTGCCGTAGTTATTGATGCCGTTCAGCCCAGTCAGCGTCACACTCTGGCCACCGTAATTCCACGTGCCAGTGTTGCTGATCGACCCCGCGGTAATCGAAAGCTGACCGCCCTGGCTAATCGTCCCCTGCGACGGGTCGAACGCCATATTCGTGGCAGTGATGCCCATATTGCGTTGCGCGAGCAACTGACCGCCCGGGTTATAAAAGGAGCCGTTGCCGCCATTGATCGTCAATGAGACGTCGCCGGTCGTCGGTCCACCGGGCGCATTGGGATTGCCCGCAAAAATAAGCCCGTTCTGATTGTTCAGCGATCCGGTGTTGATGTTCAGGCTGTTCACCGCCATCAACGATCCGCCGCTGTTGTTCAGCCCGCCCGCCACCGTCACATTGGTTGTCGAACCGTTCACCAGACCCGCGTTGGTGAAGTTCGTGGCGTTGACCGTCGTGGTATTCGTCGACGCCAGCGATGCATTCGCCGCATTGGTCACATTCGGCGCGGACACATACAGCGCCCCACCTGAAAGCACCTGGCTCGCGTTATAGAACCCATTCCCAGAAGTCAGCGTCGCGGCCCCAACCACATCCACCGCCGACCCAACCAGCGAGAGCTGATTCGAGGCCGCCGCCGTCAACGCCCCGCCGACAATCGCCGTCCCCAGCGTCACATTCGTACCGCTGAACTGCATATTCCCCGTGGACACCATCGACGCCTGACTCGCATCGAGCGTCCCCTGCGCGGTCACCGAAACGTTCTTCGACCCACCTTGCGAGCCACTCAACGTGACGTTGCCGCCGCTCAACTTAAACTGCCCCGCCACCGTGCTGCTGCCGCTCAACGCGAGCTTCTGTCCGGCGCTCATCGTCGTATCGCCGTTCGACGACACGCCCGCCACGTTCACGTTGCCCTGCGTCCCCGTGACATTTACCGTGCCCATCGACGACACCGCGCCCGTCACCTTCGCATCTCGCGCAGCCTGAATCGCCACGTTGCCACCGGACTGCAGGTCACCACCAAAACTCACACTGCCACCCGTAGACGTGGCCGTGACATTACCCACCGCCGTCGTCGCGCCGAGCGACATATCGCCGACCGACGTCGCGGTAAACAGCCCCGCACCCTGAATCCCGCCAAGCGTGATGCCTGCACCCGCGCCGATCGTGATGTCCTTACCGAACGTCAGCGCGCCGCCACCGTTCACCGAACCGCCCGCGTTGATCGTCGCGAGGCCGAGTCCGAGGAACGAGCCGGTCAACGTCGCGGTGCCGCCGGCGGTCAGCGTCGTGTCGCCGTTGACGAGTTCGCCATTCAGCGCCAGCGTGCCGCCCGAAGTGGCCTTCAAATTTCCCTGACTAGTCACCGCGCCGCCGACATTGAGATTGCCGCGCGTCGCAGTCAGCGTGACATCGGAATTCGCGCCGACAGTACCGCTTGTCGTCAGGTTGCGACCCGCCGTCACGGTGAGCTTGTCAGTCGCCGAAGCGTTACCGACGACCGTCGCATCGCGCGCAGCCGTCACGCTGACCGCCGAGCCGGACGCGAGCGTGCCGCCCACATTCACGTCGCCTGCACCGTTGTGTCCTTGCGCCTGCAACGCAATCGCGCCGCCGGCTTGCGCGGAACCCATCGAGAGGTCATTGCCCGCCGTCGCATTCAATGCGCCGTTCGTTAAGACACCCCCGGTCACGCCGATGCTGCCGCCCGCGTTCAACGTCGCCTGCTGGCCAAAAGTTACAGAACCCGCGTTAATCGAACCGCCCGCCGTCAACGTACCCACGTTCTGCGCGCCGATGCCGCCCGACAGCGTCATGTCGCCGCCCGACGTGAGTTGCGCATTGCCGCCCACCGTCGTCGCGCCGGAGAACGTGAGCGCCTGCCCCACGTTCGCATTCAGATTGCCTTGCGTCGTGACATTCGCCGCACTCGCGTTACCGCTGGTCGCCGTCAGCGTCAGATCGCCTGCCGAGTTAATGTCGGCGAGCGTGATATTGCGCGCGGCATCGATCGTCGTCGCGCCGCCTGCGTTATTCGCACCTCCCACGCCGACATCGCGTGCCGCCTGCAGCACCAGCGTGCCGAGCGCCGCAGCCGTGCCGCCGAGCGTCACGTCACCGCCGCCAGCGTTACCATTCGCGGTCACGGCAAGATTGCCGGTCACCGCCTGCACGCTGCCCAGGCCCGCGCTGTTGCCACCCGTCACCGTGACGCTCGCGCCTTGCAGCGCACCGGTCAATGCGAGGTCGTGCGAAGCATTCAGCGTCGCCGCCTGAGCAAACGCCGCCGTGCCCGCGCCGTTGATATCGTGCGATGCCGTCAACGTGCCGCCAAGTTGACCCGCGAGCGCACCGGTCAGCATGATGTCGCGGCCCGCCTGCACGGTCACGTCTCTCGCCGCGTTGATCGTGCCACCGAGCTGCGTATCGAGCGCGGACGTGAGATTCAGCGCGCCAGACGTGGTCGTGGTGCCGGTTAGCGCAATGCTGCCGGCTGCAGCCGTAGCAGTGAGATCGCCCGCAGTGGTTTGTACCGTACCGCTCACCGTCACGTTGCGTTGTGCAGCAAGCGTCAACGAATCGCCGGTCGTCAACGAACCGCTGACCAGCACGTCGCGCGCGCCGCTTAACGTGACCAAACCGGGCGCAGTCGCCGTGCCCGTGATTGCCGCATCGCCACCGCCTGCATTGCCGTTTGCAGTGAGCGTCAAGGTCGTCGCCGAATTGACGTCGTGCAGCGTGGCGCTGTTGCCACCCAGCGCATTGATAACGTTCGCCTGCACGCCACCGGTCAGCGCGATGTCGCGTTGCGCCGTGTAGTTCGCTGCCTGCGTAAACGCCTGCGTGCCGGCACCGCCGATATCGCGGCCCGCCGTCACAAAGCCGTTCGCCTGGCCAATCAGCAAACCGTCCAACAGCGCATCGCGGCCCGCACTCAACGTTGCGTCGCCAATCGCACTCGTGCTCGCGCCGAGCGACAGATCGAGACCCGTCGTGATGTTCAGTTTGCCGCCACTGTTGATGCCGCCCGTCGCATTCAAACTGCCTTGCTGAGCATTGAGCACCGCATCGCCGACCGACTCGACCGCGCCTGCGACGTTGATATCGTGTTGTGCATTGATACCGACGGTCGTGCCAGTGGCGATCTTGCCCGGCGTCGCCACAGTCACATCGTTCTGCGCTGTCGCCGTCACTGCGCCTGCCGCGGCAACGGAACCATTGACCGTGAGATTGCCCGGGCCATTAGCCGTGTTCGTGCCGTTCGCGTTCAATGTGACGGTGCTGGCCGATTCGACGTTGTCAACGCCGATGTTCCCCGCCGCGGTCACCTGAACCGCCTGGCCCTGAATCAACCCGCCTTGCGCCACATCCCGGCCCGCATTCAGCGTGGCCGCCTGCGTGAACGTCATCGTGCCCGCGCCGCCGATGTCACGACCCGCCGTGACGATGCCTTGCCCCTGTCCGGCAAGCATGCCGGTCACGTTGACGTCGCGCGCTGCGTTGAGCGTCGTATCGAGTGCAGCCGTGGTCGTTCCGCCAAGATTGATGTCGGAACCGGCCTGCACGTTGAACGCGCCGTTACTCGCGATCGTGCCCGTCGAACCGACATTGCCGCTCTGCGCGGTCAGCGTGGTGTCATTTGCCGATTGAATCGAACCGCTAATGCCGATGTTCTGACCGGCGTTCACCGTCACCCCCGCACCGCCGGTGACCGCACCGGTGATGTTCAGATCCTGAGTCGCCGCAAGCGCGAGGCTCGATGCCGCCTGCACGTCATGCACCGTCGCTGAACCGCCCGCATTCGTCTGCACGGTGCCGCCGCGCAGCGAACCGGTCAGATTCGTGTCGCCACCGGAACTGACGTTCGCCGCGAGGCCGAACGCGCTGGTCGCCGCGCCCGCAATCGAGCCGCCGGCCGTCAGCGTGCCATTACCTTGCGCAACCACCGAACCGTTCATCGTCAGATTCTGGCCGGCGTTGACAGTCAGGTCGCCGAGTGCGGAAGTACCCTGCGTACCGAGGTCGACCGATTGCGCCGCATTGATCAGCAGGTTGTCGCCGGACTGAATGTTGCCGGTACTCGTCAGCGAGCCCGCCGCGTTCGTCAGCGTGACGTTGCCGTTCGACGCGACGCTGCCGGCGATCGACGTGTTGCCGCCGCTCGTCACGCTCAGCGCGTTCGCACTCTGCAACGCGCCATTGATCGACGTGTCACCGCTCGAAGTCAGCGACCCCGTCGACAACGATGCAACCAGGCCGTTGACCGCCAGCGTGCCCCCATTCGCCGCAACCTGGAGCGCCGCGTTCGCCTGCACGTTGTTCAACGCGACCGAATGACCTGCAGTCAACGAGACGCCGGCGCCTTGCAACGCACCGGTTACCGACAAATCGTTGGCGGCGTTGACGTTCGCATCCTTGACGAAGCCACTGCTGCCGCCCGCGATCACGTCATGTCCCGCGCTGAGCGTCGCCGCCCCCTGCCCCGCCAGCGTGCCGCCGATGGTCAGGTCATGTCCAGCCGTCAGCGTGGTATCGCCGGTTACGCTCGTCGCACCCGTCAACGCGACATCCTGCGCGCCGTTGACCGTGAGGTTCGCCGCGCCATTCAACGTGCCGCTCGAATTCACGCTGCCATTCACCGCTGCGACCGACAGATCGCCGACCGCCTGCACGGTGCCTGCTGGGACCACCGCGACATTGCGTTGTGCCGTCAGCGTGACCTGCGAGCCACCCGCCAGTGTGCCGTTCACGACAATATCGCGCGCGGCCTGCACGTTCGCCGCGCCAACCGAAGCTGCGTTGCCATTGAACGTCACGTCACCGCCGCCGGCCGGATTGCTGGTGATGCCGTTCGCCGCAACGTTGAACGCGCCGCCCGCCTGCACATCGGCGAGGCTCGCGTTATTGCCCGCCGTCACTTGCAGACCATTGGCGAGCAGCTTGCCGGTGAAGGCGACGTCCTGTCCCGTCGTCAACGTGCCGTTCTGGCCGAACGCCACCGACCCACTGCCGGTGAGATTATTTTGAGCATTGAACACGCCATCCTGCTGCACGATGACCACACCCGGAACGTCGAGGTTGCGCCCCGCGCTCACTTGCGCATCGGTGCCAACGAGCAGCGAACCCGCTACCGAGATATCTCCCGCGACATCGGCTGCGAGCGTCGTGCCGCTTGCAAGCGATCCGCTCACCGATAAGTCCTGGCCTGTCGTCACCGTGACGGCTTTCTGCGCGGTGGCCTGCCCAACCACGTTCGTGTTCTGACCGGACGTCAGAGCGAGGCTACTGCCGCTCCTGACAGTTCCGTTGTCCGTCACGCTGCCTTGCGTCGCGTTCAGGCCGAGATCGCTCGACGTCTGCAGCGCGCCGTTCACGTTGACGTTGCGCTGCGCGGTCGCCTGCAACGTACTACCGTTGGTCTGCCCGTTCACGTTGATGTCGCGCGCGGCCTGCAAGCTCGTTGCGCCGCTCATCACCGCGGTGCCGTTCAGGTTGATGTCGCCTGTGCCGTCGTTGCCTTGCGCCGTCACGGCAAGCGCGCCGCCGGTTTGCACGTCGCCAAGCGTGACATTCGCGCCACCCGTGACCGCCGTGTCGCCGTTCGATTGCGCATTCGCCACGTTGACGTTGCCGCCCGCCGTGACGGCGAGTTTGCCGCCGGTCTGAATCGTGCCAGTTGACGTGACGTCGCCGTTCGCATTGATTGTGTAGCCGCCGATGCCGACGTGGGCGCCGGTCATCGACAGATTGCCGCTCGCCTGCAGCGTGGCTTGCTGTTGCGCGGCCGAGCCGTTGACGGTCAGATCGCCGTTCGACGACAGCAGCAGATCACCCGTATTTGCGGCCATTTGCGCATCGGTGCGCACGCCCATGCCGACTGCCGTGCCGATCACCTGGATCTGGCCGGCGGTCATCGCGCCGAACGCGGTGGCGTCGATGGCGAGACCGTTATTGGCGTGGCCGTTGGCGCTATTGATCGCGTTGGCGGAGTTATCCGCACCGTTCGCGGACATCGCATACGTGGTGCCGTTAGTGCTCACCGCCGACGGCAGCACGAACTGTCGCCCGGCAATCGCGTTGATCCGCGAGCCGGCGTACAACGGCGCGTTGATGCCGATGGTTTCGCCGATCAGGTCGATCGTGCCGACCGTGCCTTCAATGCCGGCGCCGGGGCCATTCACGCCCGCGTTGCCTTCGATCTGGATATGGCCACCGGTCACGCTATAACCGACCGCCTGCGCGTTGTCGAAGTCGGTAACCGTGCCCTTGAGATCACTCAGAAATTGGGGCGTACCGGTCGACAAAGTGACGCCGATCGTATTCGTGAATCCCGTACCGTTGGTCGTGATGCCGTTGGGGTTCGCGATGATGACGGTGGCAGGCGCGCCGAACACTTCGAGCGGCCCGTTGAGCAAGCTTGCATACGCGGCGCCCGTTGACGTCACCTGATTGACGATCACGCTCGCCGTACGGCCCACGAGATTCGGATTCGCCTGCAGATCGCCGCCGGTGAGCGACGTACCGGCCATGAGGCTGTTATTCAGGATCAGCCCGACCGGATCGATGTTGAAACTCTGATACTTGTTGAGAGAAATCCCTGCTGCGTTCGGCGCGGTGATGTTCACGACTGGCACGCCGCCGCCTGCGCCGGTGGTCTGCGTGATCTTCGGTTGAAACGTGATCGGCGCTGTCGGATCGACAATCGGCGCGGCCTGCGCCATTTGCATCGCAAAGCGGATACGCACGGCGCTCAGGTCAATGATGCGTTGCCATGCCTCGTCGTCCAGACGATGGCTGCCGGCAGCCAGAACCCCCGCGGCGTCGCGGCTTTGCTCGAACGTGATCGAGAGCGGTCCGGCGAACAGCGTCAACGCGACCAGCGCCGACACCGCGCGCTGCCACATGCGGTACGGACGAGCAGGCATAGACACCGACCAGCGCTGCCGCGCGGACTGCATGCCGCGATCGTGCCGCTCGTCATGTGCCTGACGGTTTTGCTCGAGTTGTCGTAAAGCGTTGCGTGTGGACGCGTTCATGGTGCTCTCGTCTTTTTTTGGTTCTTCTTGTACTTCCGGCACTTCTTCCGCGCCGTTCCGGACGACCGACCCGAAACGGCGTTGCAGCGGTTTCATCCCGTCCGCTGCGCCTCGGCGAAAACGAGGCTCTTTACTGCTGCTGAATCCGCGCGTTCTTCATCAGATCGACCACGACCTGTGCGGTGGCCTTCTCCAGCGCGACCTGTTCAAGCTGCTTGCGCAGCGCGTCCTTGATCTGGTCGTATTGCGGAATCTGCGTCGGACGCTTTTCGTCGACACGCAGAATCCAGTAGGCGTCGCCGATTTGCACCGGCGTGCTCGACACGCCGCCTTGCGGCAACTTGACGAGCGCTTCGGCGAGCGGCTGCGGCCAGTTCTGTGTGTTACCCGGCTGGATCGGCGTCTTGAACGAAATCCAGTTCATCGCGCCGCCTTGAGCCGCGCCCGGGCCCTGGCTGTACTGTTTCGCGAGTTGCGCGAAGTCGGTGCCCTTCTTCAGTTGCGTGAGCACCGTTTGAGCGGTGTCGGCATCTTTCACGGCGATTGCGCTCGGCTTGTATTCGTTCTCACCGAGGGTCGCGACGATCGCGTCGTATTTCGCCTTTACGTCGGCATCGGTGACTGGGGTGGGCTTCACCTGATCGCGCAGATACGCGGCGGTCATCGCGGCCGTCCTGGCCTGTTCGACGGCGGCCACGACTTGCGGACGCGATTCGTAATGCTGCTTCTCGGCAGCCTGGCGGAACAGTTCACGCGCGATCAGCTGGTTCTTCACCGATGCGCGCAATGCAGGTGTATCCGGCACGTTCAGCGCACGCACGCCCTGGTCGAGTTGGTCCTGCGTAATCACAACGTTGTTGACACGCGCCACGCCGTTGGCGGGCAGCGGACCGCCGACGGCATCCGCTGCCTTGTCGGCTGAAGGTTTTGCGGTCGGCTTGTTGGCCGCGTGCGCTGCGGGCAGAAAACCGGCGGCAAGACCGAGCGTGGCGATCAATGTGGCGTTGCGAATCGTGGCGGCGATCGGACGATGTTTCATGTGAACCTCTTCAGAGTGACCAGTTGAGTGTGGCAAGCAGCACGGTGGCTTTTTTCCCCAGTGCGGCGGGTTGCAGCAAGGCCTGACCAAGCAGCACCTCGCTAGTGACGGTTTGTGTTTTGTAGCGCCATTGCGCGCGTGCGCCGATGCCGGTGCCCATGAGCGTCGGCCAGCCGCCTTGCGCGACCAGATGCGATTTGCCGCCGTCGAGAAAGACGTAGGGTTCGAGATGCGCGTCGTGCCAGACCGGCACGTTCTGCCACGCGGCCTCGTTGCGCAGATAGAAGCCGCTGTCGCCGGCAATCCCGCCTTCGGTAAAGCCACGCACGGAATCCATGCCGCCGAGGAAGATCTGCTCGTTGCCGAACATCGCGACATGGCTGTACTGGCCGCGCAACGTGCCGCGATAGGTCCATTGCGTGCCGGCCAGCGTGCCGAGTGCGATCTGCAGCGTGGCAGTGGCGTCGACTTTCGTGAACTGGCTGTGCGCATCGACTTCGTCGATATCGGGGGCGTCATGACTGGCGGAGAGCCACGGTAAGCCTTGCGACACGCCGACGTCCCACGTCGCGGCCGCGGCCTGATCTTGCGCAACGAAACGGCGCAAACCATTCAGACCAACGCGCAACACCGTGAGGTCCTGCGGCGCCAGGTCGATGCCGTTCAGGTTGCGTTCCGTGCGCATTTTGGTCAGCGTGATGTCAACGCTTGTGCGACCGGTGCGAGAGCGCGTCAGCACATCGTTCCAGCCGAGGATCTGACTGAAAGTGCGTCCTTGCAGTAGCGCGACGTCGCTGATGGTCTGCTGGTATTCGGACAGCGAAGTCGTGTAGCTGAAGGTCTGATAGCCATACGGCGCCGCTGCGGAAAACACCACCGCGTTGCTGTCCTGCGTGCCGACGTAGTTGAACGACAACGACTCCTGCAAACCGATCAGGTTGTCCGCTTCGACACCAGCGCGATAGCGCAGCGTGCCGGTTTGCGAGCTGCCGTAGTTGTCGATGCCGAGGTCGTAGAAAACCCGGTCGCCGTAGTGGTTGGTGATTGCCACCACCGAGTCGCCCGGTGTCTCGCCCGGCATGATCTGGATTTCAGCCTGATTGCGACGAAGCCGGTTGATCTGGTCCACGCCCTGTTCGAGGTCAGGCAAGCGCAGCACGTCACCCGTGCTGTCGCCGAAGGCCCACGCGGTGCCCGCGTCGGTCAGCAGGCCGCCGCCGTGAGTCGTGTACCACGGCTCTTCAGGATCGCGCGGACGCAGCGGTTTGCCGTTCAGCGTGAAGGCCGATACCTTGCCGTCGACGATGCTGATTTTCAGCGTACCCGAGGCGAGATTCTGCGCGCCGAGATATGCACGCGTCGTGATGTAGCCGCGTGCGATGAACGCTTCGGTCACGCGGCGCAGCAGCAGGTTGATACGGTTGCGGCCGAGCTGCCTGCCGATGAACGGGGCGGCGATCTCATTAAGCGTACTCGCGCCAAGGACCTTGTCGCCGGTGAACTCAATGTGGTCAATTCTGAAGAGCGGCGCGACATCCGGCAGGGTCTCGACATCCGCACCTTCGGGGAGATTGACCACTGTCGGCTGCGGCACTTCGATCTGTGGAGGCGGCTGCTGGATTTCGTCGCGCCGCTGGCGATCGCGTTGCTCTTGCAGGAGACGTTGCGCCGGGTCCTGTTCGGCGCGCACGGGTGCACCGAAGGGCACGCCGCCTGGCGCCCCCGCGGTCGGCAAGCCCGGCGGCGTTTGCGCGAACCCGCGCACCGCTGCGGCGCCGGCGAGTATCGCCAGCGTGCAGCGTGCGAGCCGGGGCACGCGGCGCTGCGTGGTCCGGTTGATGGCGCGCTCCATGGCCGACCTCATAGGCCGAACCACGACACGAGGCCGAGGTGGTTGTGATTGCCGATCGTGACCGGCGCGCGATACGGCGCGCTAATCGTGTTCACGCCGCCCGCGGCTTTGATGCCGCCAGGCGCGTTGAACGCGCCACCTTCAATATCCGCCTCGCCAGTCAGCTCGACCTGCCCGCTGCCGCCAATGAACAAGCCGCCCGTGTCGGCCGCGAAAATCGCCGACCACGCGTTGCCGAACCACGCTTTGAGATCGTGCGTACGGTTGATCGCGGTGTAGCCGAGTACAGCTTGTGCGAGGGTCCTTGGCGCGTCGAGTTTGAGCGTGCCTTCCGCCGACACGAGGCCGCCCGTGTTGGTGATCTGCGTGCCGGCCTTCAGCGTGATGTCATTGTTCGCCTGGATCACGCCGCCGTAACCCTGCACGTTGCTCGACGAACTCGAACTGCAGAAGAAGAAACACGTTCGATGAAACGACGCCTGGCCGGTAAAGATGGCCTGCGTCAATAACTGGTCCCGCGCGGTGATCGAAATCGAACCGCCGACGGTCGGGTTTTTCGGGTCGATTTGCGCGAGGATCGTGCCGCCGATGTTATGAACGTTCTGCGCGGCAATCGTCACGTTGCCGACGTTGGCGCTCAGGTAGGAGAGTTTGTCCGGATCGGCGAGCGCGCCGTAGTCCACATTGAAACCGTCGTCACGATGTTCGACGAAAATCAGGCGCCAGCTACGGTCTGAATAGCTGACCGGCGCGCCGCCATTCACACCGCTCGAATGATCGACGACGTTGTCGACATCGCCGCCCGCAGTGATCGTCAGATTCTGATTCGACAGGATGCGTGCGTTCTGATTCGTCAGGGAGCCACCGGCCGTCACGGACACATCGCCCGCCGCACCGTACACGACGCCAAGCAGGCCTGTCGGTGTCGACTGATTCAGTATGTTGCCGGTGGCATTTAGCGTGACCGCGCCGAGCGACGCCGAATCGAGCGTGTTCTTCTGCTGGCCTTGTATCAGCGAACCTACGTTGGTGATATCGCCGGTGCTGGTCAGCACCACGCCGCTGGTGGTCGAAGCGACCACGGATTGCGCCGTGGCGTCCTGCGCCAGCGCGATGCCCCCACCGCTCATGTCGATACCGGCATTGGCAAGCAGGCTGGCTCCCGTCAGGCTGACTGCGCCGCTCGCGGTCAACGTCGCCGAACCACTGTTCGCCTTCAGCTTCGTATCCGATAACGTCACGCTGTCCTGCACTTGCAGATCGAGATTGTTCTGCGCCGTCAGCGTCGTATTGGCGAACTGCACGGAGCCGTTCGACGACAACGTGAAATCGCCGAGCGATGCGTTCATCGGCCCAGCGCTGCGCACGCCCGGGCCTCTATCGGTGACGATCAGTTGCACACGGCCGCTCGTCAGGCTGCCGGCGGCGGTGATGTCGATAGCGAATGAATTAGCCGTGGCCGCGCTGGTGGATGGGCTCAGCGTGAGCCAGTCGTTGCTGTTGTCGTTCGGCGAAACCGCCGTGTTCAGCGTGACATTACTGTTGCCGGCCACCGCGCGCACGTAGGCGGTCTGCGACGTGAAGCCGTTGGTGAGCGGCCCGTTGATCTGCACATTCTTCGCGATCAGATCGAGGCCGATCAACGCGCTCGCCAATCCTTGCGGCCCGACGACGATCGTCCCCGTGCTGGTGTCGAGCACGATGTCGCGTTCCGGAATTCCCGCTACCGGAACGGTGTCCTTGAAACTGACGTGCCCAGTGGTCAATGCGACACGGCCCGTATTGACGAATGAACCGCCATTAACCGTAATGCCGTTCGGATTGGCCAATATCACGTTCGCACGCGAACCGAGCACGTCAATTCGACCGCTAATAATGCTGGGATTGGTACTTGTTACCTGATTGACAATCGTTCGGGCATTAATACCGACGTTATTTAGTGACGCGCCGGCTGCGTCTACGTTGAAACTGCTATAGGTGTTATTTGAAACCCCGGCTACTGTCGGCGCGATATTGACCGTCTGGTGGCCATTCGCTGCGGTTGAAACTGTTGTCGCAGTTCCGCCGTCAATAGCAATGCCCGCCGCACTCGCGCCCAAAGGCGCGGCGGCCAGCAATACAACGATCAGCCTGATTGTTTGATGATGCGGACGCGGCTTCCCGCGGGCCGCATTCCTACCCCGTGCACTCCGGAACATTCTTGTTTTCACGCAACTTTTCGTTGCGGACTCTCTTGATCGGTTGGTCTTTCTCGCGCGGTTTCAGAGAACCGCGTCTTTCGTATGATCAATAACGGCGGCGATCGAGAGTTCTTTAGAGTTATTCGGGAGTTTTTTATTACCCCAATATTACATTTTCATTATATAAGAAAGGCATTTGAAATTATTTTAATTCGATATTATTCATTTCAAATGCCTGATTATTCCGGCTGCATAATCCGATTCACGCTGCGTGCGTGAAACGTCATTAACCGCGACTAATCACCTGCTTGCGGCCTGCCTTGACGCGCGCCAGATGCGCGTCGTCCCATTCACAGAAACCAGCACCGCTGCGTACGCCCACCCGCCCCGCGTTCACCTGTGCACGTAGCAGATCGAGGACGTCTTCGTCCTTAGCGAGTTCCGGCATCAAATGCGTGGAGATATCGAGGAAGGTATCGAGACCGCCCATGTCCGCGCCTTCGAACGGCCCGACGATCCCCCACCGGCGCCCAAGCGATGCCTTCATGACCCGATCGACCACGTCAGGCGTCGCTGCCCCCGAGCGCACGATGTTCAACGCCTCGCGCAGCACGGCGAACTGCAACCGGTTGCCGACAAAACCCGGAATCGCCTTCGCCAGCACCACCGGCTCCATACCGATCGCGCTCATCAAAGCAGCGGTACGTTCGGTGACTTCCGGCGCGGTCGCGGTGCCCGGCACGACTTCGACAAGCGGGATCATGTGCGGCGGATTCCAGAAATGCGCGATCAGAAAACGCTCTTTCGCGCGCAACGGAGCAACCAGTTGATCGGGCGGAAAGCCGCTGGTGTTGCTTGCAAGAATCGCGTCGTCTGCCATCAGCCCGGTTAACGATGCATACAGGCGATGCTTCAACTCCAACACTTCGGGAATCGCCTCGATCACGAATTGCGCCGACGCCATAACGTCGAGTTGCGCATGCGTCTCGATGCGCGCGAGCGCCGCGTGTTTGGCACCATGGTCGATGCGTCCGCAGTCGATCAGTTCGTCAAGCACCGCCTCCGCCTTGGGCGCCACGCTAGCGAGGCGCGCCGGGTCGACGTCGTGAACAATCGTCCGATGCCCATGCAGCGCGCTTTGCGTCGCAATACCGACGCCCATCAATCCCGTGCCCACTACGCCTATGACTGCCTTATCCACGCCGCTCTCCTGCTGCCATCGATGAAAGCTTTCAAGCATAGCGCAGCGCGCCGTATTTCAAGCCCGAACGCAACAAAGCCGGTCTTCCGCGAGGAAGGACCGGCTTTGTGGACTTCACGCCGCGTCACGCGGCGCCGTCATGCGCGCATTAGTAACGCGGGGGCGGCGGGCGGCGGTCGTCGTGGTGATGCGGATCGTAGTCGTGCGGATGATGACGCATCCATTCGTCGTGAGCCCAGTAGCGGTGGCCGTCGTAGTAACGATCGCCATGCCAGCCGATGTTGATCGACACGCCCACCGGCATCATGTGCGGCTGACCGTACACCGCCGGTCCCGGACCATTCTCGACAACCACTCGTTCCTGAGCAAAAGCGCTGCCGGCCGCGAGCAACGCGCCGCCTGCCAGCAAGGTTGCAACAATCGAACGCGACGTCTTGTTAAAGGTTTTCATCGTGACCTCCCATGCAAAGTTTTATATCAAGCCGGCGTCCGTGTTCGGCCTGCATCGAACCGCGATTTTGGGTTCGGACCGGACGCCGTACGCTTGAAATCAACTTTAACGGTGCAAACCGCATGAAAACGTGAGCACTTGTAAGCACACGTTTCGTAGAAAGGGACGGATGAAGACGGGCCTTTTGGGCGCTCGGCGCTCGTCTGAAGCGGATGCGCGATAGATCAATCAAATGGCAGCGCGGCGTCGTGTCAGCCACCGTTACACTCATTTCGGCCAGGAAATATTCGGAAAAGTGCGGAGTGGGATGGGGACATTCAAAAACAAAAGCCACGGCACGCATTTCGCGGGCGGTGGCTTCAATAAAGCGGGCGCACTCGAGGTGCGCGCCTGGACGCGGTGGTCCGCGCTCAGGCCGTACAGCTTTCTTCTTAGTCGCTCAGCTTGATGCCGAACAACGTGGCTTGCGCTTTGCGCATGCGCTCTGCTTCGCGGCTACGCGCTGCATACGAGTAGTCCGAATCCAGCGGCAGATGGGGCGACGCAAAGAGGTCGCTGACCTTTTGGAACAGTGCAAAAATGTAGCTCATGGCGACTCCCGGTTGGTTACTGCATTTGCTAGGGTTTTCCCTTAAGAAACATTATAGGGTTTTCCCTAGGCAAAAGCTAGTGCAATGCAGCAATTTCTTGGGTGCGATGTGGTGCCACAGGGTTTTTGTGCATGGTGCGTCGCATCATGACAACGTCCCCCTTTTTCACATTTCAGATCAAACCGTCCGCCTACTGAAGCGCAATACCCCGCTGGCGCCCGCTGCATGCGGGTTCCGAGCTTGTCATGCTTTACGGGGGCTGAACAGAGCGGCATTGACGGCGTCCGCCGCAGCCAGCTTTTGCCGGCGCGGCGGTCGCGAAAAGTCAGTGGGAGTTGGCTGCTTTCGGCTTGTGCGCGTGCTGTGCTCGCGCGCTGCGTTTGCCATGAGTCGGCGCGGCTGCGGCTGGCTGGAGTGCCGCGGGTGCGGCTGCGCCAGATGCGGCAGTGGCCGCCGCTGCGGTAGCCATCGCCAGGTGGGTATCGAGCAGGCTGGCCATGGCGGCCTGCTGGTTCTGCATCATCTGTTCGAGGCGGTGCTGCTGGGACGTGGTTTCACGCGTCAGGCGCATCAGAAGCACGGTCTGCGTGATGCCGATCGCGACCGTCATCAGCAACGCGCCCACCACGATCGACAGCATCCATTTCATGCGGCGTGAATGGTCGGTGGCGGCGAGGCGCTGATCGGCAATCACGCCATATAACGCGTCGACGGTATCGGCGAAAGCCGTCGCCCGCGCGCGGTCGAGTTCAGGCGCGGCACGCAGCGCCGCAGCGGCAGCTTCGGCGCGCTGGGCTTCCCGGAAAGAGGGTGCAGCAAAAGCAGCGCTTGCGGCTGCCGCAGGCGCAGGCGCCGATGCGGAAGCATCACCCGGCGTGGACGTGGGCGTTGTACCCAGCTTCGATCCAGCAGCCACCACGCCGGCGCCAGATTCCGCCGAAGAGAACGCACGTGCTGCCCCAGCCTCGGCCTCCGTCGAAGACGACGCGCGCTCCACTCCAGCTTTCGCAGGCCCGGCATTCGCGGCGTCGGCGCCGGCGGCTTCCCGCGAGGCCGTCGTCGCCTTGGTAAAAGTCGCGGCGAAGCGCTGCGGCGGCATGGCCGGTTTCGCTGCGCCCGAGGTCGATGCAGTCGTTGCATCCGCCGTCGTGGCGCCCGATTCAGCCGCCTGGCGCAGCGCGGTCACACTGCGCGCCACAGTAGCCGCTGCCATCGCCGATGTGAGCGGCGCGGCTGCGTCGCGTGCCGATGTTGCCGGCTTCTCTTCGGCTGAAGCCTCGGTGGCCGCCTTGGCGTCGTCGAAAGCCACTCCGCCAACCGGCAATGTCGGCGCCTCGACCGCCTCCGGCTCGAGGCCGCTCAATTGCGCATACACCGGCGCCGGTTCTTCGGATTTCGTGGTGCGCGGCGCGCGACGCGCGGCCTTTGCCTCCAGCGACAAGCCGTCGGCATCGATCGCTCCAACAGCGGCCAGCACCACATCGGGTAATTCGAAGCCGTGCAGCGTGCCTTGCCGGACGTCGATGTTCATCGCTTCCAGCGTGGCGCGGGTGGGATCGTCGGGGAACAGATCGAGCGTGCTGTCGTCGCGCGAGGCATCGCTCAGTTGCGCGAGACGTTGGGCCGAGCGCGCGGCGCGCGCGAGTTTGTTTTCAGTTTCGGTCGAGACGGTGGCCTGACGCCGCTTCTTCGAAGCGGTGCGCTGAGGCCGGGACTGCGTGGATGCTGCGGAATCTGCCATAGAGAAAAAAGCGGTCGTCGCCGGAAAGCGGGCGCCGGGCACCGCTCGTCAATACCATTGGAATTTTTCGAGACCGCATTGTCGCATGGCCGCCCGCCCCAGCCGAAGCCATTCGCCGACGTTTTTCCGTTTTTAAGACGACGTCTCGTCCTGCCGGAACTGCCTGACGCCGCGCAACTGACGCAGGCGTGCGCAGATCGCTTCATATTCCGTATTCGACACGCGATGCAACGTGATTGTCACTTCGTCGCATTCCGGTGCATCGTCGCTTTGCTGCATCACGAATTGCTTGACGCGTGGGCTCGCGGCGCCGAGTTCGTCGTGCAGCGAATGGAAGGTCAAGGTGCCGCGCTCAACGAGCATCGTCAATTGACGCCGCTGCTTCATCGTGATGAAGCGGCGCTCGAGCGGCTTGATCCCGGCAAGGATGATCAGAATGATGATGGTCGCGGCAATCGACGCCGTATACAATCCCCCGCCGACCGCCAGCCCGATTGCCGCGACCGACCAGAGGCTTGCCGCCGTCGTCAGCCCGCGCACGATCTCGCCGCGCAGCAAGATCGACCCCGCACCGAGAAAGCCTATGCCCGAGACCACCTGAGCGGCCATTCGCGACGGATCGAGCACAATGTGATCAGCCGACAGCACCTCGGTAAAGCCGTAGGCCGAGACGATCATGATGAGTGTCGAACCCACGCAGACCAGCATATGCGTGCGCAATCCCGCTGCCCATGAGAGCCGCTCGCGCTCGAAGCCGATCACACTGCCGAGTGCGGCGGCCAATACCAGACGGGAAATGAGTTCAAGGTTCCCCATTGTTTTCTCCTTATTCAAGACTATTTGACGCGTATTGCGCGCCTGTGGCGGAGTGTCAGCAGCGGCGGTTTTTGCTTTATGCTTGCCCGCACGCACGTGCTCAGAAAGCGACAAGCCGGGTCCGCAGGCGCCTCGAATGACCGCAATTGACCAACCGAACTATGCAAAGCATGACCCATCCCGCTTCCACAATCGCCCTCGCCGCCACACTGCGTGATCACTTCACTCGTGTGGTGCTGCCACTGTGGCGCGGGCCTGGTTTCAATACCGCACTGAAGCTGCCGTACGAAGCAGTCAGCGCCGAGGGTCCTGAACCGTTGCCCGCGCAACGCTACCGGGCGATGGCGTGTGCGCGGCAGTTGTTCGTGTTCTCGCAAGCGGGCGACGCGGCTCATGCCGAGGTGCTATTCGACTCGCTGGTCCACACCTTTCAGGACACGCGCCATGGCGGATGGTTCTATAGCGTGGATGCGCAGGGTGCCCCGCTCGACAGCACCAAAGACCTGTACACCCATGCGTTTATCGTATTCGCCTGCGCGGAATATGCCGGCCATTCAGGCAACCGGGACGCACTGGACGTCGTGCATCGCACGTCGGCACTGATCCAATCGCATTTCGCGGCGGATGACGACCTGTTGAACGCCGCGCTCACGGCGGATTTCGCCGGCGTGACCGGCACGCCGATCCAGAATCCGCTGATGCATCTGACCGAAGCCTGGCTGTCCGCCCGCCACGCCACGCGCGACAGCGCCTTCGACGCCCCGTTGCGCCGTCTGGCCAGCGCGGTCGCCCGTCACTTCGTCCATGCGCCGACCGGCTGCATTGCCGAGTTGCCGATTGGCTCCCAAGACAACCGTCTGGAGCCGGGGCACCAGTTCGAATGGTTCTGGCTGGTCAAGCAGGCGGGCGCGTTGTTCGAAGGCTCCGGTCTCGACGAATCGCTGACGCGCGCGTTCAGCTTCGCGCAGCAATATGGCGTGGACCCGCAAACGGGCGGTGTGTGCGCCTCGCTCGACGAAACCGGGGGGATCAAGGACGCCACCCAGCGGATCTGGGCCCAGACGGAGTATTTGCGCGCCCTCGCAAGCCATGGCGACGCCGCCGCGCTCGCCGCGCTGCCGCGGCAAATCGAGCTCTTCCGGCAACGCTTCCTGCGTCCGCAAGGCTGGTTCGAATGCAAAACGGCCGCCGGTGAAGTGGCACGGGCCGACATGCCGTCGACCACGCCCTATCACCTTGCGACCGCTTATGGCGCATTGCCGGCCTAAACACCGGCCGTCCTCTGCCTGCCGTCGGCGTTAAAAGCCGACTGGCCGGTCGATCAATAGGCTTCGCGTTGCCAGGGGCCCCAATCGGCGTCGGCAGTTTTAAATCGCGTGTAGGTCGCGCTTTGTCCGGTGGGGGTATCCGATGTGTCGCCGTGCGGCTTTTTATCGGTGGTGTGAAGGGCGAAAGCCTGGTGATTTTCGGTGTCGATCGTGATGCGGCCGACCGGATCCAGGGCGCCTTCCTGAGGTAATTTCGACTCCAATATCGCGAGATAAGGTGTCAAACGACTCCAGAACGAGGTAAGTTCTTCTTGCAAATAATGTGTCAATGTTTTTCCTGGAAAAGTAATACAAGCAGTTTACCCTACCGGCCGAGGCATTCCTGCAAATGCTTTCCAGGCCTCAAAAAGGCCTGATCGGGGGAATACCCGAATACTGGTTGATTGGCGTCCATCATAAAGACGTGATACAACTCTCACTTCGCGCTCGATCTCACGTTGAGAAATAGCGGTCGCGAATGCAACACACAACATTTATTGGATCAAAAATGGCAACAGGTACTGTGAAGTGGTTTAACGATGCAAAGGGCTTTGGCTTCATCACGCCGGACGACGGCGGTGAAGATCTCTTCGCGCACTTTTCGGAAGTTCAAGGCAGCGGCTTCAAGTCCCTGCAGGAAAACCAGAAAGTGACGTTCGAAGTCAAGCAAGGCCCGAAGGGCAAGCAGGCTGCGAACATCCAGCCGGCCTAAGTACCTTCCGGTACTTGAAGCACCCTTAGGCGTTCGCGTCTAATGCAAAATGGCCCGCTTTGGCGGGCCATTTTCTATGGCAGATGCCCTCTTTTGGGGCACCGCTGCCAAGCCTGTACAGCGTCTGTACGATTCAGATTGCCCGTATTCCCGACAGCCCAAACGCCACCGTTTGCCCGTGCAAGTCGTCGATTTGTTGCGTCCGCAACACAGTTTCCGAAATTTCGAACACAGAGACCGCTTCTTTCAATTGCTGCGTCTGTTGATGCAGTGAAGCTGCCGCCGCGGCGGCTTCTTCGACAAGCGCCGCGTTCTGCTGCGTCATCTCGTCCATCTGCACCACCGCCTGGTTGACCTGCTCGATACCCGTGCTCTGCTCGAGCGACGACGCGCTGATTTCCGCCATCATCTGCGTGACGCGCGAAATCGATGCTGAAACGTTGCTCATCGCTTCGCCGGCATGCTCGACCAGCGCCGAACCGCCTTGAATCTCCGCAACCGATTCGCTGATCAGGGTCTTGATTTCCTTCGCCGACTGCGCGCTGCGCTGAGCCAGCCCACGCACCTCGCCCGCCACCACGGCAAAGCCCCGGCCCTGCTCGCCCGCACGGGCCGCTTCAACGGCCGCATTTAGCGCGAGGATATTGGTCTGAAACGCAATGCCGTCGATCACCGAAATGATCTCGGCGATCTTGTCCGAGCTTTGCGCGATGCCGCGCATCTTCTCGACCACCTCGTTGACCACTTCGCTGCCGCGCGAGGTGGCCTCGAGCGCGGTTTCGGCAAGCGCATTGGCTTCACGGGCGTGATCGGCGTTCTGACGCACCGTGGCGGTCAATTCCTCCATGCTCGACGCGGTTTCTTCGAGCGAGGCCGCCTGATTTTCCGTGCGAGCCGACAGATCGGCGTTGCCGGTGGCGATTTCATCGGCGCCGAGGTGGATCGAGTCGGCGGATTCGCGCACGGTTTGCACAGTGCGCGCGACGCTGGCCTGCATTTTCGCGAGGCCTGAGAACAGGCGGCCGATCTCATTGGTGCCGCGCGAAGCGATCGGCTGGTTGAGACGCCCTTGCGCGATCCGGTCGAAGTGACGGCCGGCTTCTTCCAGCGGCGCTACCACGCCCTTGCGGAGCGCGGCGTACACGCCGACCGTGCCTGCCACCAGGAGCACCAGAATCGCGATGCTGACGGCACGGAACATCGCCATGCGGCTGTCGATCGAATCGATCGACGCCCGGCTCGCCGTCGTGCCGAATTGCACGAAATTACGCGACTCGCCGAGATAGGCGTCCTGGAAGCCCTGCGTCGGCTGGTCCAGAAACGCCTGAATATTGTTCGAATCGAGGAATTGCGCCAACTCCGTCAGCGCGTCGTGCAGCTTCTTGTATTTCTCGGCCAGTGCGGTGGCACGTGCCGTGTTTTCGTCGCTGGTCTTCTGAGCGCTCATGAACGCGTTGAAGGACTGTTCGGCGGCGCTCAGCTGTTCACGGGCATGCTGGACGATATCGGTCGGTTCGGCGCCGCCGCGCACCATGCGCGTACCGGCGCGCGACAGGTTGATGCGCGCATCCATCAGGTGCTGGGTGGTTTCATTGACCGCATCCACCTGCTTCAACGCAATGTTCGACAGATCGCCCACGTCGTCATGCGTGCGCGTGAGCGACCAGAACCCCAGCCCCACCGTGACGAGCTGAAAAACGCAGAACGCGGCCAGAACACACAACAGGCCGGATGCGACCTTGATCTTGCTGAACATCGTGAACACCTAAAGCAAAGAATGGCGGGAACTACGTCAGGGTTAACGGCAAGCCTGAACTTTGCTGAAGATCAATTTCGCGAAAGATCGTCTTACATCCCCTTTTCCTCGGCCAACTCCGCAATTCCCGTCATTTTGCGCAACAATGCCGCGCGGATATTTCGGATTCACCTTGACGCGGTGCATCGGCGCTTCCTAGAGTGGGTAGGGACTGCACAACGCACGCCGGTGCAGATGCCACTACGGGCCACGCCCGAAGGAATCACGATGACCGACATCCTCGACCGGGCACGCGGCGCACTGCATGCCCAGCCGTTCAGCATGCTGCTAGGCGCGGAGCTGATGCACACGGACAGCAACGAACTGACGCTCTGCCTGCCGATCCGCGACGAGTTGCGGCAACAGCATGGCTTCGTGCATGGCGGCGTCATCAGTTATCTCGCGGACAATGCGCTGACGTTCGCCGGGGCGCTGTCGCTAGGTCCGAAGGTCGTGACCGGCGAGTACAAGATCAACTATCTGCGGCCGGTGGTGAACGGCACGCTGATCGCGCGGGCGAGGGTGGTCTACGCGGGCCGGCTGCAGGCCACCTGCCAGTGCAACGTGTATGTGATGGATGGTGGCCGCGAGAAGCTCGTCGCTGTCGCGCAGGGCACGATCAATCGCATCAGCGAGAACGGCGAGCACGAGCAGGCGAGCTAAACGAGCGAAAGAAGCGGGTCAAAGAGACGCGCCAAAGAAGCAAAAGACCGTTCCCGCCTCGCGCGGGAACGGTCTTTCATTTTCTGCATCAACAACGCTTTTCGACAGACAGCCAAATCACTCGGCCGCGTAAGTCTTTTGCGTCTGCTCGCCAAGACCTTCGATACCGAGACGGATCGTCTGGCCCGGCTTCAGGAACACCGGATTCGGTTTCACGCCCATGCCGACGCCCGGCGGCGTGCCGGTCGAAATCACGTCACCGGGTTGCAGGCTCATGCACTGCGACACATACGACACCAGCTTCGCCACACCGAACACCATCGTCTTCGTGCTGCCGTTCTGATAGCGGTGGCCGTCTACTTCGAGCCACAAGCTCAGGTTCTGCGGATCGGCCACTTCATCGCGCGTCACGACCCACGGACCGATCGGGCCGAACGTGTCGAAGCCCTTGCCCTTGTCCCATGTGCCGCCGCGTTCAATCTGCCATTCGCGTTCCGACACGTCGTTGATCACGCAGTAGCCGGCGACGTAATCAAGCGCGTTGGCTTCGTCGACATATTTCGCCGGCTTGCCGATCACCACACCGAGCTCGACTTCCCAGTCGGTCTTCTTCGAGCCGCGCGGAATTTCGACGTCGTCGTTCGGGCCGCAGATCGCGCTCGTCCACTTGTTGAAAATCACCGGTTCCGACGGCACCGGCAGATTCGATTCGGCCGCGTGGTCCGCATAGTTCAGCCCGATACAGATGAACTTACCGATCTTGCCGACGCACGGACCCACGCGCGGGTTGCCTTCCACAACCGGCAGCGAAGCCGGATCGAGCGCGCGCAGTTTGGCAAGGCTTTCGTCGGTCAGCGCGGCGCCGTCGATGTCGCCCACCACCTTCGACAGATCGCGAATTTTGCCTTGGGCGTCGAGCAAGCCCGGCTTTTCCTGGCCTTTCGGCCCATAGCGAAGCAGTTTCATCCTGGCACTTCCTTTCAGTGATATTCAGTTCGTGTTTCGGTTCGTGGCCATGGCCGCCCGTGTGCGTCGAGTCAATTCGACCAGCCGCCGTCGATCACATGCGCATGACCGGTGGTAAACGACGATTCGTCTGACGCGAGATACAGCGCCAGCGCGGCGATCTCTTCCGGCTTGCCGATTCGGCCCATCGGCTGACGCGCGACAAAAGCCGCCTGCACGGCTTCGAGCGTCGCGTTTTGCGCCTTGGCCTGCTCGACGATCCGCTGTTCGAGCGACGGCGAAGCAACCGTGCCCGGGCAGATCGCGTTACAGCGTACACCACGCGTAATGAAGTCCGCAGCGACCGACTTGGTCAGCCCGATCACCGCGGCTTTCGACGCGCTGTAAGCGAAGCGGTTCGGCACACCCTTCACACTCGACGCCGCCGACGACATATTGATGATCGAGCCGCCGCCCTTTTCCAGCATGGCGGGCAAAAACGCGCGGATCATCCGGTACATCGCCTTCGCATTCAGGTCGAAGGCAAAGTCCCAATCTTCCTCGCTGCATTCGAGGATCGAACCGGCGTGCACGAAGCCCGCACAGTTGAACAGCACGTCGATCGCGCCGAGTTCGGCTGCCAACGCCTTGATTGCCGCGCCGTCGAGCACGTCGAGCTTGCGCGCTTCGACCGGTTTGCCGGCGAGTCCGTCGATGCGGATATCGGTGGCGATCACGCGCGCGCCTTCGCGCGCGAACAGTTCCGCGGTGGCCAGACCAATGCCTTGTCCTGCCGCGGTGATCAGGGCCGTCTTGCCGGCCAGTCTTTGTGTCATCTACGACTCCAGTTCAATGGGCTTTATGTTGTCTTCGCGACTTGCTTTCGTCACGACGCGTGTCACATCAAAGTCGATAAAACGCAGCGGCGTTGCCGCCAAAAACCGCTTCACGCTCGGCGTCGCTCAAGGACGCGAGCAAGGTGTTCGCCACCGAGTGCCAGGTCAGATAGTCGCCGTTCAGATCGAGCACCGGCCAGTCGCTGCCCCACATCAAACGTGCGGGTCCGAATGACTGCAGGAGATGATCGACATACGGATGCAGCGTTTCTTCGCTCCAGCCAGGCGACGCTTCCGTGACGAGCCCCGAGAGCTTGCAATGCACGTGCGGCAGTTGAGCGAGCCGGGTAATCGCCTCGGCCCAACTCGGCCAGCCGGCGCGCCCGTAGCGGATCGGCGGCTTGGCACCGTGATCCACGACGATGCGCAGCGCGGGAAAACGCGCCGCGAAAGTTTCGAAATACTCGACGTGGCGCGCGTAAATCAACGCGTCGAACGCGAGGTCATGCGCGATCAGCGCGTCGATGGCGGGCGCGAGGTCCGGGTTCGCGATCCACGAGTCGTCAGGTAAATCCTGCAGCATCGGCCGCACACCCTTGAACTTCGGCTCCTGCGACAGCGCTTCGATCACAGCCGGCGCGTTGGGCAACAGCAAGGGCACCCAGCCGACCACGCCCGCAATCGAAGCTTCGTTGCGCGCGATGTCCAGCAGGTAACGTGTTTCGTCGATCGTCGGCGCCGCCTGCACTACCACCGTCCGTTCGATGCCCGCAGTTTCGCGCAGCGGCTTGAGATCGGCGGGACCGAACGGGCGGTACAGGATCTTCAGTTCCGGCGTGAGCCACTCGTAGTCGCCGCGAGCGGGGTCCCAATAGTGCTGGTGCGCGTCGATAGGCATTGTCAAATCAATCCTCTGGTGCGGGCGCGCGGCTGTCGAGCAAGCCCTTGTCGCGCAACGCGGACCACAACTCCGCGGGGATCGGCAACTCGAACGACGCGACGTTCTCACGTAATTCGTCGGCACTGCGCGCGCCGGTCAATACAGTCGCGACCGCCGGATGCGCATACGGAAACTGCAAGGCCGCGGCAGCGAGCGGCACGCCATGCACGCGGCACACGGTTTCGAGCCGCGCGACGCGCTCGATGATTTCGCTCGGCGCATCGCCGTAATTGAATTTCAGGTCGCCGCTGACACCACGCGCCAGAATGCCCGAATTAAACGCGCCGCCTAACAGGATGCTGACGCCGCGCTTCTCACATTCCGGCAAAAGGTCGTCGAGCGTGGCCTGTTCGAGCAGCGTATAACGGCCCGCGAGCAACGCGCAATCGATGTCGAATTCCGACATCGCATCGAGTATGGCCGCGCCTTCGTTGACGCCGAGCCCAACCGCTTTGATCGCGCCAGAGGCGCGCAAATCGTCCAGCGCACGAAAGCCGCCGCCTTCGGTCAGTTGCCGCCAGTAATGAGGGTTCTTGTCGCCATGCGTGACGACGCCGATATCGTGCACCAGCAGAATGTCTATATCGACAATGCCGAGGCGCTGCTGGCTGTCTTCGAACGAACGCAGAATGCCGTCGTGCGTGTAGTCGTAGATGGCCTGGAACGGCAGCGGGTCTTGCCAGCCCTCGCTGCCGTCGTAGGGTGTGGTGCGCGGCACGAAGCGGCGCCCGACTTTGGTGGAGAGCACGTATTCGCTGCGCGGATAGCCGCGCAGCGCGTCACCTAAACGGTGCTCGGCTTTTGTGTGGCCGTAGTGCGGGGCGGTGTCGAAAAACCGCACGCCGGCGTCCCACGCAGCGGCAACGGTCGCGTGTGCTTCTTCATCGGACAGATCGCGATAAAGGCCGCCCAAGGGCGCCGTGCCGAGTCCCAATCCGCTCACTCGTAATGCACGGCGGCCGATGCCGCGCCGCTGTTCGATCTTCGAACCGATCGTTGCCGTCATGGACCGCGTCTCCTGTTTGTGATGTTTTAACACGTGCGGACGGTCTTTGCCCACCGCCTTGATGGCCGCCGAATCGATCGCGGCCTGACGTCGATAGGCGATGCCAATAGTCGAATCCGCTCAATGCCGCGCGATCGCAACGACCTGATGCAGCGGCGCAGCGCTCAACGGCAGGCAAGCCGGCCCGACCGGTTCGAAAGTCTTGTACGTCAGGATGAATTCCTGATGTCCGAGCATTTCCGATTTCGACGCCGCGCCGAGCGACACCGCCACCGTTTGCTCGAACACTTCGAGGCCGACTTCATCGAGCGTGCCGCGGCCTTCGAGAATGCGGCCTGCATCAACGTCCATATCGCCGGCGAGATTGCGGTATGTCGCGGGATTCGCGCAGACCTTGATGACCGGCGAAATCGCCGAGCCAACCACCGACCCACGTCCCGTCGTGAACAGAATCACATGCGCTCCGCACGCGATCAGCTCGCCGATTTCCGCGTTGTCGCTGATGTTCGGAAAGCCGAAGCGCGGCTCGCCGTCGGGCACGACGTCGAGAAGATAGAGGCCGCCGGTCGGTGGAATGTCGCCGGGTTTGATGATGCCGACGATCGGCGACGCGCCGCTTTTTGCATACGCGCCCAGCGATTTTTCCTCTTGCGTGGTGAGCCCGCCGTCCGCGTTGCCGACTGCAAAACTGCCATGTCCGAGGATCGAGTAGTAACGCGCCGCCTTCGCTACGCACGCGACAATTTCGTCTCCGAGGTCCGGCCTTGCAGCGCGCGTTTTCATATGGAACTCGCAGCCCACTAACTCGCCGGTTTCCTCGAAAATGCAAGTCGCGCCGGCGTCGATCAGATGATCGAACGCGCGACCCACGGCTGGATTCGCGGTGATGCCGCTGGTGCCGTCCGAGCCGCCGCAGATCGTGCCGACCACCAGTTCGTTCAGCGCCATCGGTACCTTCTGCTGCGCGGCAAGTTGCTTGCGCGCGCCGCGAACCCAGTCCACGCCGTATTGAATCGTGCTGCGCGTGCCGCCTTTTTCCTGAATCGTCAGGACTTCGACAGGACGGCCGCTTGCGCGCACGACGTCGACGAGGTAGTGCTTGTTCATGCTCTCGCACCCGAGCGATACGAACAGCACCGCGCCGACGTTCGGATGCGTGGTGAGGCGCTCGAGCATCTTTTCGGCGTACCCGTTCGGGTAGCACCCAGGAAAGCCGATCAGATGCACCGGCGGCTCGCGCTCGGCCGAGGGATCGTCGAATGCATCGAGCGGTTCGCGAAACTGCGTGACGATCTCGCGCGCGACATGATGCGCGCACTCGACCAGGTACGCCACTGCGACGACATTGCGGATGCCTTTACGGCCATCGCTGCGCAGATAGCCTTGCAGCGCGGGCCCTTGCAAGGCGGCGGATGCTACGGAAGTGTCAGTCATGATCTTTCCAGCGCGGCGCGAGGCCACTTCATAGTGCTCAAATCAGTGATGAACGAACTCGTGACCCGCGTCGTGTGTATAAGTGGGCAGATAATCGCTTTCGAGGTTGTGCGTATGCAGATGCGCACCGCGCGCCACCGCCTCGGTCACGTGTCCAATTACCGCGCCGTAACGCAATACCTTGTCGTCTTTGGCGAGATTGCGGCGCGCGACTTTGTGGCCCAAGTCGATCGTTTTGGTCAGCGTCACGCGCTCGCCTTCGATCTCGACCTGCGTGCCCGCATCGAGACGCGCCGCCGCGATCAGGCAGTTATCCGCCGGACTGAGCAGGATCAGGCGTGGGTCGGTTTGCGAAGTTTGCGAGGTCTGGGACACTTGCGGTGTTTCCAACGGGCGGCTGGTCAAGTGAGTTCTCCGTGATGCGTACGCATTAATTCTGGCCTTCGCCGCTGGCGAGCCGCGCGACCATCAGCGAGCCGAGGATGATCGCGCCGTAGATCGCCTGAATCCAGAACGACGGCACCTGGGCAAGCGTGAGCAGGTTCTGCACGACGCCGAGCAGCAGCACGCCGGTGAGCGCGCCGAACATCGTGCCCTTGCCGCCGTCGAGCGAAATGCCACCGATCACCGCTGCAGCGAACACCGTGAAAATCATGCCGTTGCCCTGATTCGCATTGATCGCGCCGACATAGCCCGTGACGATCAAACCGCCCACCGAAGCCAGCATGCTGCCAAGCACGAATACGCCCCACGTAATGCGCTCGACGCGAATCCCCGCCGCGCGCGCCGCTTCCGGATTGCCGCCAATCGCGTAGAGCGCGCGGCCCACCCGGTGATAGCGCAGCACGAATGCGGCTATCGCGAATGCGGCCGCCGCAAGCCATACGGACAACGGCAGGCCAAGCACAATCGTGGTGGCAAGTGAGAAGAACGACGGCGGCATATCGAACAACGTGCCGCCCTTGGTCGCACCGACCAGCATGCCGCGCAACACAATCAGCATCGCCAGCGTGACGATGAATGCATTCAGCCGCAAACGCACCACCAGGAAGCCGTTGACGAAGCCAATTATCGCGCCGACCACCAGGATGGCCAACAGGCCGGCGGCAGCTGGCCACTCCGTTCCAAAGCCCGCGGACGCCACCGGCATCACCAGCATTGCGCCGACGGCGGGCGCAATGCCCACCGTCGATTCGAGCGACAGATCGAACTTGCCGGTCAACACGATCAGCGATTCGGCGAGCACGACCAAGGCCAAGGCCGCGGACGCACCCAACACGCTGATCAGATTCGCCTTCGTCAAGAAACTTGGGCTGACGAACGCACCGATTACGAGCAGCAACGCCAGCGCGGGCAGCAACGCCAGTTCGCGCAGCCGGGCGAGTTCACTGCGAGCGCGTTTGCCGCGCGTCGCCTGGGCGACGGGCTGCTGCGCCGGACCTTGCGCGGTGCCGAAGGCAGGGCTGGGCACACTATTCTTCATGGAGACTGACTCCTTCAACGGATGCGATAAGGTCGTGATCCTGCCAACCCGCGGGAAACTCGGCCGCGACACGGCCCCGGAACATGACCAGCACGCGGTCACAGGTGCGCAGATCGTCGAGTTCGCCCGACACGACCAGCACGGCTTTACCGTCTTCGCGCACGCGATCCACGACTGACAGCAACGCTTCTTTCGATTTCACATCGACGCCTGCTGTTGGGTCGATGAGTACGAGTACATTGGGATCGGTGGCCAGCGCGCGCGCCATCACCACCTTCTGCTGATTGCCGCCCGAGAGTCCGGACACCACATGCTCGGGGCCTTGCGCGACGATGCCGAGCGCATCGATCATCTTCTGACCGAAAGCATTTTTCTTCGCCGGGGGCGCAATGCCGAGTTTGCCAAGCAGGCGGGTGATCGTCATCGATGCGTTTTCGGCCACCGATTGCGTCAGCACCAGGCCTTCGTGATGGCGATCCTTCGGCACGCAGCCGATGCCGTGCGCCAGTGCCGCGGGCACGTCGCCGGGCGGCAACGTGGCGCCATCGACGCTGATCGAGCCGTGTTTCGCCGCGCGCAAACCCGCAATCGCTTCGGCCACGCTCGTGCGGCCGCTGCTCGTTGCGCCGGTCAGCCCGACTACTTCGCCGCGTTTCACCGTGAACGACACGCCTTCGTAGTCGGCACCGGCCAGATCCTTCACTTCCAACGCAACGGCCGTGTCCGCAGGCAGCGCAGCACGCGCTGCCGCGTCGGCGACAGCGAGGCCGCCACGCTCACCGGTCATCGCTTCGATCAACTGCTCGCGCGGCAACGCGGAAACCGGCGCGCTGACGATATGCCGCGCATCGCGCAGCACCGTCACCGCCTGGCAGATTTCGTAGACCTCTTGCAAATGGTGCGAGATGAACAGGAACGTCACGCCTTCGCGCTGCAATTCGCTGATGCGGCGAAACAGTCGCTTGATCTCGTCGCCGTCGAGTTGCGCGGTAGGCTCATCGAGGATGATGAAGCGCGCCCCATACGACAACGCCCGCGCGATTTCCACCAGTTGCCGCGCTTCCACGCTCAGATCGCCGGCACGCGCGTCTTCGCGCACGTCGATCTTCCAGTGATCGAGTAACTCGCGCGCGTCGCGGCGCATCGCGTGCCAATCGATCACGCCGCCGCGCAACGGCTGCCGGTTGATGAACAGATTCTCCGCAACGCTCAAATCGCGGATGATCGTCGAATGCTGATAAACGCAGGCGACCCGCTCGCGCCACGCATCGCGATCCGCGATGGACGGCGCGGCCGCGCCTGCGAAACGCACCTCGCCGGTATCGGGCCTGCGCAGGCCGGTAAGGATCGACACCAGCGTCGATTTGCCCGCCCCGTTACGCCCGACGAGCGCATGCGACTCGCCGGGCATCACGCGGATGCTCACGTCTTTCAGCGCAGCCGTGGAGCCGAAGCGTTTGGTGACTTCAAACGCTTCGACCACCGGCACGGAGGGCGTCGGCTCGCTCATTTAACGGTATTGCCCCACAAGGCTTTGTCGTCGACATTCGACTTCGTGACGAGCGGCGCAGGCAGCTGATCTTCGAGAACGCCCGGCGCCAACTGGATGATGTTGCTGCCGTGATCCGTCGGACCCGGCTTGAAGGTCTGCCCAGCCAACGCCGCCTTGATATAGAAGAGACCGTATTTCGCGTAGGAATCGGCAGGCTGCGAAATGGTTGCGTCGATATCGCCGCGGCGGATTGCGTCGAACTCCTGAGGAATGCCGTCGTTACTGACGATCACGACGTGCTTCGCATTACCGGCCGGAAACAGCATCTGCTTGCGGCGCAGGGTTTGCAGCGTCGGCGACAGATAGACGCCACCCGCCTGCATGTAGATCGCCTTCACGTCAGGATTCGCGGTGAGCAGGCTGTCGAGTGCGGTGGCCGCCACATCGCCCTTCCAGGCTGCCGGAATCTCCAGCAGCGTCAAGCCCGGAAAGCCCTTCAGACACGAGCGGAACGCTTCGGACCGGTCGCGCCCGTTCACCGAGGCCAGGTCGCCCATGATCTGCACCACCTTGCCCGACTTCACATGCTCGCCGATGTACTTGCACGCCTTTTCACCGTAAGCGTGATTGTCGGCCCGCACCACCATCGCGACCTTGCCTTGCGTCGGCGCGACGTCGACGGCGACCACCGGGACGTTCTTCGCCGCCGCTGCATCGAGCGCGCGGCTGATCGCCGCCGAGTCCAGCGGACCGACCACGATGCCCTTTGCGCCGAGGTTCAGCAGGTTGTTCATGTCGGTGATCTGCTGGGCGGGATCGCCGTTCGAATTGACCGGCGCGAGGATATCGATGCCCATGTCTTTCGCGTACTTGGGCAGATAGTTGTTGTACGACTGCCAGAACGGCGACGTGAGAAGCGGCAGACCGAGACCGACCTTGCCGGTTTCGGCAGCTTGCGCGGCACTGCTGACGGCAACGCCGCCGACACACACTGCCGCGGCGGCGGCAAATAGCGAACTGCGAAACCAGCGGCGAGCCGTGAACGACCCCTTTGCGAACGACATGGTTGTCTCCTGTGTCGGTCCGGAGTTGCCTTGACGCTTACTCCGGCCCATGCAAGGTAAATGCGTTGTTGAACTGAGTGACCCGGTCACGCGGATGACGGGCACTGCGTCCTGCGCTTTCTTATCGTCTTATCGGTATTGATGAAAATTCACCAATGAACGTATTATTCATATACGGACTTTTCGAAGTCAAGCGATGTGCACTGCACCAAGCGTCCGTGTTTTCCCTGGACCGTCGCCATCTCGCTTCAGATTCGCCACGCACTTACACTCACGCGCCAGATAATGAGAGCACCTCACGGAACCTCGCCCACCATGGACGCAGAAGACAAAGACGATGCCGAGCGCTACCGCGCCCCCGCGCTGGACAAGGGTCTCGACATTCTCGAACTGCTCGCCGAGCAGAAAGAGGGACTGACGCGCGCCGAAATCACCAAGCTGCTGGGACGCAACGCGAGCGAGATGTACCGGATGCTCGAGCGGTTGGTCGCGCGGCAATACGTGGTGCGCTCGGCGGGCGGCGACCGTTATTCGTTGAGCCTGAAGCTGTATGCGCTCGCGCATCGCCATCCGCCGATGAACCGGCTGATCTCCGAAGCGCTGCCGCTGATGCAGCGCTTTGCCGATGCTGCCGAGCAATCCTGTCATCTGGCGGTCTACGACCGCGGCAATCTGCTGGTGATCGCGCAGGTGGACGGACCGGGCACGTGGGGCATGTCGGTGCGGCTCGGTTCGCGGGTCGGCCTGATCGACACAGGCTCGGGCCGCGTGATGCTTGCGTTTCAAAGCATTGAGCAGCGCGCGCAGATGCTGGCCGAGCACACCAAGGTGAAGGGCGAAGTCACGATCGATCGCGATGCGCTGGAACTGGCCTGCGAGCGGATTCGCGCGGCGGGTTTTTCGCAGAAGGACAGCCAGCAGACGTTCGGCGTGACCGACGTCACCTTTCCGGTCCAGGGGCCGTCCGGCCAGGCCATCGCGGCGCTGACCTGCCCGTACTTGCGGCGCATCGACGAATACGTCGCACCCACACTGGAAGCGGCCACGGCCTTGCTGCGCGAGACCGTGCAGGCGTTATCGATGTTTCGGGAAGAAGCACTCTAGCGAGCCGCCGCAAAATCGTCCGCTTGCGCACATGGTTTAGAATGGCGACCCTCTCAAAAATGACGCCGCATGGGTCCCCTCATGCGCGCCCTCGATCAAGCAATGGCGAAACTTCTGACCGATTCCGAATTCCAGCGTTTTTCCGAACTTCAGCAGAAGCAGGCGAGCTTCACGATCACGCCTGAAGAAGCCGACGAACTGCGCGACATCGTCGCTCACGCGCAAAAGCGCCGCGACGATCGTGCCGCGGCGATGCAAAGCATCGAGACTTTCATCCAGCAATTCGACATCAGCCCGGACGAGCTGTTTTCGGCCGAACAGATCGGCGAAGCCGCGCGTACTTTCGGCCTGATTCCGGCTGCAAAGAAAGAGCGCGTGCTGCCGCCGTCGTTCACTTACAACGGCAAGCCTTATCAATGGACCGCGCGTCCGCTGCCGGACGACATTCGCATTCCGCTGTTCGACGCCTTCAAGGCGGGCGAGTCGGTGAAGTCGTTCATCGCGACGCTGAAGGACACGAACCGTTGCGCGGCGACGATCGCGCGTCTGGAACGCGAAACCGGCGCGGTTTACGCCGACGCGTTGCTCGAAGAGTTGTCGGTAACCCGCACGCAGGTGGACGAAGCCGCGGCGAAGCTGCCGGCTTGAAGTTCGTTACCCACGGGGGCTGAACGCGGCACCGAGCCGCCGTTCAGCCCTGCGCGGGTTCATCCAGCGCCATCCTGAAGCCGACCACGCCCGGATCCTCTGTCGGCGTGATGGTGAAGCCACACGCTCTGGCCAGCGCGATCATCGGCGTATTCTCCCGCAACGCCTCGCCGACCAGCCAATGCGTGCCGCGCGCCCGCGCGTATTTGATGATCCGATCCATCAGCAATTGCCCGAGGTGCCGCCCCTTTTGGTCGGAGCGCACCGCAACGGCGAATTCCGCTGTCTCGTTGTCGGGATCGGCTACGGCACGCACGACGCCGAGCGTGCGCGTCGAACCGTCTTCGTTCGTCACCGTGGCAATCAGCGCCATTTCGCGGTCGTAGTCGATCTGCGTCATGCGGGCGAGTTGCGAATGGTCGAAACTGCCCACAGCTCCGAAAAACCTCAGGCGTAAATCTTCGGGCGTCATCGCTTCCACGAAATCGCGATGCGCCGCTTCGTCTTCCGGACGGATCGGCCGCACCGTTACCCGCATGCCTTGCCAATCGAGCGTCTCTTCGAAGCGGCGCGGATAGGGCACGATCGCGAGCCGGCTGCGCTTCGGCGCGAGACTCAGGGTCGGCTCGACGACCACCACGTAGTCCTTGAAGACCCGCAGCGTCAGCGAGAGGCCGACGATCTCCTTGACGTCGCAGACCGCTTGCGAAAGCGCCGTCAAGGCGCTCAGTGCCGGCTCGGGATCGATCAGGCGCGCGTAGCGGGAGTGCGTGACCATATCGCGCGCCAGCATCGGATTGAACGGTGGCAGACCGTAGACGCTCATCGGCTCCGACACACCATCCACCGATGGCGCGGTGAAGCGGAAGACCGGGCCGAAGTTGTCGTCGTCATGAAGCTCGACGGCGATGTCGACGACCGGTTTGGCGGCCTGCGCCTCGACCCGCAGTCCAAAACGCCCAAGAAGGCGCGCCGCCGCTTCGCCGGTTAGTTGGTGCTTACCTGCGGCGAGTGCGGCGCGTGCTTGCGCCTGAGCGGCGTCGATCGCCTCGGGAATTTGTGCCGGCAAACCCTCCGGCGTTTGCATCAGCAACTCGCGGCCCATCCGGTAGTCGACCAGACGCGCAAACGCGCGAGCGAGCCGTTGCGGTGTCGTGTGGACCGGGATTCCCTGTGCGTGCAGCGCGTCGCGAGTCGCCGCATCTACGCCGCCGAAAAAGCACGCCAGCAGCCCGCGATACGCGAAACGCTGATTCTCGATCAACGCCTGCGCAACCTCGCCGACCGGTGCGCCATGCGTCGACGCGTGCACCACGAATGCCGTGCCGCTGCTGCGATGCTCGGCGAGCAGTCTGAGCGCCGTGCCGAAGTGCTCCGGACGGGCGTCGTCGCCGAGTTGCAGCGGGTTGCCCGCCACCGCGTATGGCAACGCCTCGGCTAACGCCGCGTCGGCCTCAGCGGGCCACGGTGCGAGTGTATCGCCTGCTGCGGCAAAGGCGTCGCAGGCGAGCGTGGCAAGGCCGCTATCGCTGGTGATCAGCGTGGCCGTGGCGCCCGCCGCGACGCGGCCGACGCCCAACGTTTCGATTTCATCGAGCAGATCGTCGAGCGAGTCCACCCGCACCATGCCCGCGCGGCGAAAGGCGGCGGTGTAGAGCCCGTCGGCAGGATCGGCACGGCCCGAGCGCAACGCCAGCACCGGCTTGTTGCGCGCTGCCGCCCGTGCAGCCGACATGAACTTGCGCGCCGCGCGCACCGTATCCAGTTCGAGCAGGATGGCGCGCGTGCCGGGATCGCTCGCGAGGTAGTCGAGGACATCGCCTGCGTCCACATCCGCTTCGCCACCCAGTGCCACTGCATGCGAGAACCCAAGGCCGCGCGCATGCGCCCAGCCGAGCACGGCATTGGTCAGCGCATTCGACTGCGAGACCCACGCGACCCCACCCGCCTTCACCGTGCACGACGGCGCGCCGAGATGCGCGTGCAGCGCCGGCGACACCACGCCGAGGCTGCCCGGCCCGACAATCCGCAGCAGATGCGGCCGCGCCGCCGAGAGCGCATGCCGGAGCTGCAGGCGATCGCCGTCACCCCGCGCTTCGCCGACGATGATCGCCGCGCGCGTGCCCATCCCACCGAGCTTATGAACGATGCCAGGCCACGTATCCGGCGGCGTGCAGATCACTGCGACGGTAGGCGCCTCCGGTAGATCGCCGACGTCGCCAATCACACGATGACCGCCGAGCATCTCGTACTTCGGATTGACCGGCCAGAGCGGGCCGTTGAAGCCGCCTTCGAGCACGCGCGACCACACCATCGCGCCGGTGCTGCCCGGCCGCTCGGAGGCACCGATCACGGCAACGGATTTGGGTCGGAACAAGGCGTCGAGATTGCGAACAGTCACGGGTGCTCCGCTGATTGGCATTGGGCGCCGACGGGACGGCGCGCGTCTTCGTCAGGATAGGCGAAGTCGGACCTTTGCGCGGAGGCTTCTTGACGACGCGGCCCCCTCTATCCGACCAGCATCAACCTACATTGGAGTTTTTTATCGCGATTAGGCAAAGCGGCGACCTTCGATGCGACAATTCTGAGGCCGCTATGAAAGCGGTTTGCCTTGAAAATCGCCGGTTCACCGTGACGCGGTGAACTAGGCAGCGCGTCGGAGACAACGCGCCGCCGGCGATGCAGCACAACCTGATTCCGCCCACGCCTGGGTCTGAGATTTGCCTCTGAATCCACGGCGTTTGCGCGGATGACCACAAGAAATAGAAGGTGAGTTATGCGGCGCTTGCCATCGCTGATCGCGTTGCGCTTCTTTGAAGAAACGGCGCGTCACATGAGTTTCAATCGCGCGGCGGTTGCCCTTTGCGTGACACAAGGCGCGGTGAGCCGGCAGATCAAGCTGCTCGAGGAATCGCTGGGCGAAAAACTGTTTGAGCGCGATCACAAAGGTATTCGTCTGACGCCGACGGGCCTGCAACTGCTGCCCTGCCTTTCCGACGCCTTCGATACGATCGAGCGCGGTTTCCGTCAGATCACCGCAGCGAAAGGCAAACGCCGCCTCGTGCTGGCGGTCCCGCCCACATTTGCGACGCAGTGGTTCTCGCCGCGGCTTGGATCGCTGGCGGACGAAATGCCGGACGTCGAACTTTCTGTACGCACCGCGCCCACCTCGGACTGCCATTGCAACATCCGCTTCGGACGCGACGCGCTCCCCGATACGCATTCCGAACTGTTGATGATCGAGCGCCACGTGCTGGTCGGCGCGCCGAGTCTGCTCGGTCAGCCGCTGGATATGCTGCTCGAGCATATGCCGGCACTGCATGTCCTGCATAACGATACGCGGCTCGAGTTGTGGCCCAACTGGCTCGCGAAGGCCGGCATGCCCGCGCGTTACGCGGATAACGGCATCGAGTTTTCAACGCTGGAGCAGGCGATTCGCGCCGCGCGCAAAGGCGCGGGGCTGGCGATCGTCGATCGCAACATGATCGTCGAAGAACTGGCCGATGGAAGTCTCGCGCAGTTTTCCGATATCGAGGTGACGGGGCCGTTTGGGTATTGGCTCGACGTGGCGCAAGAGCATGCCGGGTTGGAGTATGTGCAGGCGTTTGCGGCGTGGATGCGGGAAGAGGTTTTGAAGACGGGGTGAGGCGTCTTGGGTTTCGGGACGATAGGATCGGAATATTCCTACAAATTGAGAATATTCCGATGTTTATTGAGATGTCGCCGGTTCAATATCGGAATTACCTGATCGGGCCAGGGAATTTTTAATCCCAGTCACCGTTCTCAATTTGCTTGAAGAGCAGAGCGGTTATGTGCCGAAAGAAGCAACTAAGGCACTTCACACACAAGACATCCAGCGCATTGCCTTTCAGCGAGACTCAATCCAAAGTGATTCCATTATGAATACGCTTTTCAGTATCTTTCCCGCGAAAACAAGCTTGAACCCTCGGCGACGGGCACGGTACATCGTGGCAATGGCCACATGTCTGCTGGGCATCGGTACGAGCCTCTCAGCCAGCGCGGCCTGTTCTTTCCAAGGCAGCAGCTACGCGTCAGCCAACATTGCCATGGGCAGCATAACCGTGCCTGCAAATGTGGCTGTTGGCACCGTCCTAGCCACGAAGACGGCCCCGTATGACACGCTCATTGCGCACCAAGCTGCTAACTGCGATATCAGCCGCACGCAAACCTCGTCTATCGTCATGTCGGGGAGCGGAAATGCCGGCATATATCCAACGAATATTCCCGGCATCGGCGTGCGCGTCTACGTATGGTCCAGTACGACCTACTACAACACACCGACTACGGCTACCCTGGCGCCGGTGTCATGGAGTTATACGCTTCCGAGCGCTGGTGCATACGGAACGGGCTATCTCCAAATGCGCATCGACCTGGTGGCAACCGGTCCGATCAACGTCAGCAGTGGTAATGCCCTGTCTTATAGCGCTGCCTCTTGGTTCACAATGACGGACGGTATAAATCAATTGTCGCTTTCAGGTATTGCGGTAAACGGAACCGTCACCGTGCGTTCCTGTAGCGTGACCACTTCCTCGGTTGACGTAACCTTACCGAAAGTCTTCGCCAAGGACTTGAGCACCACAGGTGCGACCTCAGGAGCGACGCCGATGAAAATCGGTCTCAGTTGCTCACAAGGAACCAATGTCAAGGTGACCTTAACTGACGCATCAGACGTGTCCAACCGTTCGACCACGCTGGGGCTTGCGCCAGGCTCATCGGCGACTGGCGTCGGCATGCAAATCCTGAACGGATCGACACCAGTTGCATACGGGCCCGACTCGTCCAGTGCGGCCAACGTCAATCAATGGTCAGCCGGTACCGCTGCGGGCGGCGCCATGAACGTACCACTGACCGTCCAGTACATCCGGACGCCGGGAACATTGGTTCCAGGCATTGTTAAAGGTACGGCGACATTCACCATGTCGTATCAGTGAAACAGGCGTAAACGAAATAGGCCCCGTCACTCGACGGGGCCTTGCATGATCTATCAGCGTCCGCGTGAAAGCGCGGACATATCCTGCCTACATCGCCTTCTTGAATGGCGCGCCCGAATGTTCGCGCAATTCGTTGAACACAATCTTCGGCCACGCCTTCTGTGCGACCTCGATCTCCGACACATGCGACGCCAGATACGTCGGCGCATCCGATGCATCCAAAGCGATCCGCGCCGCATACGAATCGGTGAAACGGCGCAATTCCGCCGCGTCGTCGCAAGTCACCCAACGCGACATCCGGTAACGCGCCGGCGCCATCCGCACGTCGACCTTGTATTCCGTCGACAAACGGTGCGACACCACTTCGAACTGAAGCTGCCCGACCGCACCGAGAATCATCAAGCCGCCCACTTCCGGCCGGAACACCTGAATAGCACCTTCCTCACCGAGTTGCTTCAGCGCCTCGCCGAGTTGCTTGGCTCGCATCGGATCGACCACTTCAACAGTCTGGAAAATTTCCGGCGCGAAAAACGGCAAACCGACGAACTGCAATTGCTCACCTTCGGTCAGCGTATCGCCGAGACTCAGCGTCCCGTGATTCGGGATACCGATGATGTCGCCCGGATATGCCTCACTCACCGTCTCACGGCGCTGCGACAGGAACGTCACCACGTTGTTGGCGCGGAAGGTCTTGTTCGTGCGCGTGACCTTCACGGCCATGCCGCGTTCGAAATGCCCAGAACACACGCGGATGAATGCGACGCGGTCACGATGTGCCAGGTCCATGTTCGCCTGCACCTTGAAGACGACGCCGGTGAACTTCGGCTCGTCCGGCATCACCGGACGCTGCACCGTCATACGCATCGACGGCGGCGGCGCCAGATCGACCAGCGCGTCGAGAATTTCCTTCACGCCGAAGTTATTGATTGCCGAGCCGAACAGCACCGGCGATTGCTGACCCGATAGAAACTGCTCGCGATCGAAATCCGGCGAAGCCCCGGTGATCAGGTCGATCTCTTCTTTTGCCTTCACCCAGGCATGACCGAAGCGCCGTTCGCCTTCTTCGTCGCTGAGCGCATGCAGCGTTTCGACTTCGCCACCTGCCTTATCCTGCCCGGCGCGGAACAGGCGCACCTGGTCGCGCTGGATGTCGTAGACGCCCTGGAAGTCTTTGCCCATACCGATCGGCCACGTGAACGGCACGGCGGCGACGCCCAGATGCTGTTCAATCTCGTCGAGCAGTTCGAGCGGCTCGCGCACTTCGCGATCGAGCTTATTGATGAAGGTAACGATTGGCGTCTTGCGGCTGCGGCAGACTTCGAGCAGCTTCAGCGTCTGCGCTTCGACACCATTGGCGCCGTCGATCACCATCACGGCGGCGTCAACCGCCGTCAACACACGGTACGTATCTTCCGAGAAGTCTTCGTGGCCCGGGGTGTCGAGCAGGTTGATGACGGCGTCGCCGTACTCGAACTGCATGACCGAACTGGCGACGGAAATGCCGCGCTGCTTTTCGATCTCCATCCAGTCCGAGGTCGCGTAGCGATTACTCTTGCGGCCCTTCACGGTACCGGCGATCTGAATCGCGCCCGAGAACAGCAGCAGCTTTTCAGTAAGCGTGGTTTTGCCCGCGTCCGGGTGGGAAATGACCGCGAATGTGCGGCGGCGTTTGAGTTCGGAGACTGACATCGGGTCTGGCGGTCACGGATAGGGGTTCGGGCGGTCTGCGGCGGCTGCGGGCTGCTCGTCGCAGTCGATCCGCCTCGCCTCGCGCCACGGCGCTTCGATAGCAAGACGAAAACCCGCGTCGCAAGGGGCGCAGGGCCGCTCGGGAAACGGGTCACGAACGAGCGTTCGAGAAAGCAGGACTCGCCGGCGCAGAACGGCGCAAGGAGCGAATGATACACGTCATGGGGACGGTCGTAAGAAAAGGCTATGCGAAATGCCGCCCGCCGCCGCAACCCGCCCATGTCGGGCAGTGCAAGGTTGCCGCCTTCATTGGTACGACATGGTGAGCGTCGCCAGAGCCTTGACGGATCCCGCCGAAACCGCGCCCGTGCGGATATAGCGCGCGCTTAACGGCACGTTGAGCGGCCCATTCACCGATGCGCCGATCAACCATTGCCCCGGATTTCCGCTTGCCGATGAATCCGCCCCGAACGTAACAGGCGATCCCGCGGTATTCAAGACCTGAATTCCGACGCCCTTGGCCGTGGAGTCCGACGCAAGCGCAAGCGTGGTCGTGCGGTTTGCCGGATTGACCGCGTCTGACAGCGTCATGTAGACGTTCGCACCGGCCGAACAGGTGAAACTCAGGGAGAACGACTGGGTGCCGGCCACGGCTCCAACGCCGGATGCCATTGAACTGGTGAGCACCGGCGGAAGCCCGACGGACTTTGCGGTCCCGGTCACCGTGCATGCCGGCGTGACAATCGTGCCGCTTGCCGCGCCGGTGTAAAAATTAGCCAGAGCCTGCTCTGCTTGTCCTGACATCTGCCAACCGACCACAACCGTGGGTACCGTGGTCAATACCGTCCCGCCCGCTGGAATGGCGCCGGTTACAACCAGGCTTGGATAAAAATCCCACCCCAGCCCGGGATTATTGCCTGGTGCCAATGTGCAGACCGACTGGATACCGTTATTGGCGAGCGTCCCGGGGTTGGTTGCCCCAGGGCATCGCGGATGAACCTGATATCGAATGCCAATACCCGGAATGTTCGTCTGATAGACGTCGTTGAAGCCCGCCGCCAACGCGCCGGACGTGTGCATGGTGTAGGTGACTTGGTCGCCGGCTATCGCGCCAAAACAACCCGCAACGGTGAACAGGACCGGCAAGGTGGCGACAGTTGTGCCAACGGCGACAGAGGGGGGAACAATGACTCGGCCTGCGCTGATCGCGTTGCCGGTGTTGCTATAGCCGGCGCAGGACAACGTCGCGTGTGCCGATGTCACTGCGAAGAGCGTCGCCACGACCACAACGACCAGGCCGCAAACACGGCGCCACGCGGCAACAAACCGGCCACCCATTTTTTGATGATTTCGTTCGCACACAATACCGCCCTCTTTAATTGATTGCGCGCTGCGACGGCACGCCCGCGTCCGCACTTCTCGCGCCCGCTTCACCCACGCAATGCCCTTCCACCGACATATAAGCCGCCCCCGCCTTCCCACTCGACTTCGGCAACACATATTCAATCCGGCACTGCTCCGACGCCGCTGCGCCCCACTTCACAAACAACGCCCCTTGATCCTGCAAGCCGCGCGCAAAAATCCGGCTGTCCTGTGCGACTACGCCCACCGTGTGACCGGCGTCGTCGGTGACGTCAGCGCCAAACGGCAACGCCTTGCCGCCCAGCATCGGCGCACGAACCAGCGCCGCGCGGCCGTTCACGGTCTTGTACTTCAGCATCACCACCGAACCCAGTCGCGGCACGGCTTGCTCTGAGGTCGATTCGAATTCGACGTCCGTCGAGGTGCCCTTCGGGTCGATGTCGACGGTATTCACCGCATACGGCGTCAGGTAAGGCACGACCGCATAGCCACGGCTGTCGAGCTTCACGCCCGCTGCGCTCGAAACAGCCGCGCCGGCCGCGCCCGGTGCGGACACGATGCCGAACGTATCGCCCACCGTCTGCGACAAGGTCACGCCGCCCGGATGCGCGACCACTGTTCCGCTCACGCCAGCCGAAACCTGGCTCGACCCCGAACCGGTGCTCGCAGAACCCATGATTTGTGCATACGGCGCGCGGTAGACAGCGCTCACGCCAGCGTTACCGGTGTTGCTGCCACTACTATGACCATACGTGCCGTACGCGTTGTACGAGTACTCGTTGTTGTCGCCCAGCGAACCGCTCAGGTTCGCTTGCATGTTGGTGCTGCCACCCGAGCTGTTCGACAGGTTGGTCGACAGCAATGGCGCGTGCTGGCTGTGGCCCAGCGGAATCGTCGTGCTGACGAAATACTCGTTCGACAGCGCGCCGTTCGATGAGCGTGTACGTCCCGCCGTGATGCTGTACGTGCCGTACTTGAAACTGTTCGTGTAGCCGGCTTGATAGAACGTGTCGTTGCCGTTGCGGTTCCAGTATTGACGCGACGACGCGGACAGGAACACCGTACCCTTGTCCTTGAAATTCTGGTTGACCGTGAGCTGCAGGCGATTGCGTTCGCGAAACACCGTGTTGATATCGCCGCCGTGCGAGGCCAGGTCGCGCACCGACGCAGCATCAGCGAGGTTCAGGTATCCGGAAGTCGAAAAACGGTACGCGGCGACCGCAATGTTGGTATTGGTCGGGTCAATAAACTTGCTGTAACCGATCCGCAGACTCGTACCCTGCTGCGAACCTTGCTGCGGCACCTGAGTCTGCGCGCCGGTTATGTCGGCCGAAAATGCGCCGAACTTCGTGTTGAGTGCCGCGCCCGCGTTACCCGCCATATAGCCGTTCGCCGCGATACCGCCGCCATAGACGGTAACGAGGTTCGTGAGGCCACGTTGCAACGTGAACTGCGCAAAGTTCGGCTTCGTCTCGAGAAACTGATTGCGCAACTGGCCGGCCGTCACCGAGAAACGCGTGGTGCCCGCGCGCAGCGACTGTGCAACCGACGCATACGGCACGCTGAAACTCTTGGTACGACCGTCGGCCTCGGTGACGGTCACGTCGAGGTTACCGCCGTAGCCGGTCGCGTACAGATCCTTGATCTCGAACGGGCCAGGCGAAACGCTGGTTTCGTAGATCACTTGTCCATTCTGACGCACGGTCACACGCGCGTTCGATTCCGCCACGCCTCTCACCACAGGCGCATAGCCGCGCAGCGATTCGGGCAACATACGGTCGTCTGTGGCAATCTGCGCGCCGCGGAACGCGACGCTGTCGAACACGTCGCCGGTCGTATTACTGTCACCCAGCGTGACCTGCGAACGCAGCTTCGTCACGTCGTGCTGCAGGTAGGTAGCGATGTTGTCAAATTGCGTGCCCTGGCCCGTTCCTGCGGACAACGACGACTGATGACGTAGATGCCATGAGCCGATATTCACGCCCGCGTTCAGGCCCAGATAGCTCTGTGTCGAATGCGCGCCCGAACCATCGGTGCGATAGGTATTCGCGTTATAGCTAACAAAACCGGCATTGACACCTTGCTGCCACATTTCCGGCGGCACGTAGCCACGCGCCGCGTTGCTCATGTACTTTTGCGGCACCGAGAGCGTCAGCTTCTGCTCCGAGAAATCGAAGTCGAGCGAAGATTCAGGCACCACGGCAGTCAGATCGACGCATTCATTTTCGCTGGCGGCGTCTGAACCGACGGTACCGGTCGAGTCGGCTTCGCGCTTCGATTCGCCGCCGCTGCTGCCTTCATGAACGCCGGCGGCGTCGCCAGTCTTTGCACCGGTGTCCGCCGCGACCTTCGCGAAGTCCACGCCGAGGTTGCGCAGCAGCTTGCGGCTGAGACACGCGCGCGCGCCATCGCCATTGGGCTGCGCTACAAAGCGCACTTCCTCGCGCGCCACGCGCGTGCCGTTGAGCCACACGTCGACCATGTAAACGCCCGGCGATACATTGTTGCCATGCGCGAAGCGCGCGACGTCGACGGGTTGGGACGCATCGGTTCTCAGGAACGTCGTGTCGAACATGACACCCGTGGTGGGTTGGTCCGGTTCGGCTGCCTTTGCAGTTACCGATTGAAACGCTCCCACCACCCCGAAAGCCATCAAAACGACGGCCGTGACCGGGTTCAGCCCAAACGGGCCATGCTGGGAGCCGGCGCGAACATGTGACTGATGGTGAGGTGAGAGTTTCATGATTCGATTGACTTCAATTTGGCAAACAGCAAGCGTGAGTCGCCCCTTGCCAGTTGCCGGAGCAACTCGCGCTGTCTGTGAAAACTGTTTGGAGAAGGTGGTGGCTGGGCGCCGCCTCGCGTCAGGCCTTCGTCTTACTGACCGAGTTGCGCCTCGCCCGGCATCGCGCCGCCGTAGTCGCTAATCGCAGTGAAGTGGACCGTCGAGCCTGCTCCGACCGCATTCATCTTCGCGATTGGAAATACCTCGGTGGCATGCGGAGCAACCATGCCGCCCGTTTCGTTCTTGAACGTGTGGCCGCTGCTGACTACGTCGATCTCGCTAAACGACACGTGATACGCCGTCGGATTCGACACGCTGACCGCCTGTCCCTTGCCATCCGCGGACGGCACGACCTTCCAGCTCAACTGTGCGGGTGCCTCTTCCGGCTTGCCCGGCAGCTTCGACGGGCGCACGAAAACCTTGATACGGGTGCGGAATGCCAGTTGCAGCACGTTCTGTTCGCCGCTGTTGGCCGCCTTCGGCGGAATGTCCAGCACGTTGAGCCAGAACACCGATTCGCGATCCGTCGGCAATGCTTCTCCGCTGTACATCACGCGAAGTGTTTGCGACTTCCGCGGGTCCATCCGGAAAATCGGCGGCGTGATGACAAAAGGCACGTGAATATCGCCCGGCTTTGCATCGGCATTGCCTTCGTCCATCCACACCTGGACCAGCGACGGCTCGCGGCTGTCGTTATCCAGCTTGACTGTCACTTCGCGCTGGTCGAGCGGATACACCACACGCGTTCCGCCGATCGTCACGCTTGCATCTGCGCTGCCTGCCAGCAACGCACAGGCAAAACCGAGTCCTATCGCCATTCGACCGAGCACTTTCATGTCATTCACCTTTTTTGATCAATCTCGAAATAGAGCCGCAAAAAAGAGGCGCTCGCATATGCGAACGCCTCCGTTCGCCGTATTACTGGTACTGCATCGTGTACTGCACCGACGTGTTCACGGCACCTGCGGTGGCGCCGCCCTTCGAGTAGTACTGAGCGAAGTACTTCAGCGCCGCGCTACCGCTGGCGATCGTCGCACCGTTGTTGGTGAGGTCGTTGTTCGCGCCCGTGGTGATATTGATCGGCAGCATGTTCGCGTTCAGCAAACGCACTTGCACGTTGGTTGCACCGCCTGCCGCCTGGTTGTTCAGATAGCCGGAGGTTTGATCGACGTTCGGACCGTTTTCAAAACGTGCAACCGCCTTGGTCGCGGTACCCGTACAGCCGCTCAGGCTGAAGGCCAGGTCGGTCGGGCTCGACGTGCCGCCCACAGCACCTGCAGCAGCCAGCGAGTTGGCCGAAACCGTCGGCAGTACGATGGCCTTGTCGGCAGCCGTACCGGCCGCTGCGCCGTTGACCGAGCAGGTGCTATCCGACACCGTGCCGGTAATCGTGATCGTGCCGTCAGCTGCGTGAGCGCCAATCGATGCGAGACCCAACAGGCTGCCTGCGACGACGAGCGTAGGGAGGAAAGACTTTTTCATTGTTACTGCTCCACTTGGTTAAAAGGTCGTGGTCAAATTCGACGACGAATCTGTGCTCATCACTCATTCGTCGCTCGCCTTCGCCGTTTCAATGTCTTTTGGCACCGCCAGTCATGGCTGTCCTTCAGTTGCGCGCCATTGAAATCATGTTCAGGGCGTAATTGAATGTTAGGGTTTTGCCTTACAGGTGTATCTCAGAGCATTCTTAATTTTTAAGATTGTTCTTCCGAACTTTTCGGGTTTATCTGACACGTTCCTATTTATGAGACGGCGCGAAGCAGTGCAATTCGCTGGGCACGAATGAAAAAAGCCCGAAGCGTCATTCAGACGCTTCGGGCTCTCCTGGAACCGGGGTAATGCAGTGCCGCGCTATCCGCGCGCTGCCTCATTCAAAGTCAAATGCTTGGTCTCCGGCGCCCATGCAATCGACACCATCATCCCGACGAACAAAACAAATGCCAGCGCCATCATGGTGGCGTGAAAACCAAGGTGCACGATACCGAGCGGCAGCAGGAACGTGCCGACCGCGGATCCGAGCCGACTGCATGCAATGGCCAGCCCGACCCCACATGCGCGCACTTCGGTCGGAAAGCACTCCGGCGGAAACACGCCCACCAGATTAGAGAATGCAGACATCGTGAGCGTGAACAACGCAAACGCCACGATCACGCCAAGCGTCGCCGATTCCGGCAGCACACTCAACGCAATCAGTGACAAACACGTCACCGCGAACGAGCCGATCAGAAACACGCGCCGCGGCAACTTGATCGTCAGCCAGATACCGATCAGTGCGCCCAACACGAGAAAGCCATTCAGCAGGAAATCCGCGCCCGAATCATTGTTCAAATGAATCGCCTTGAGGATGGTCGGCAAAAACGTGTAGATCGCGAAATACGGAATCACGAGGCAGACAAAGAACGCGCAATTGAAAATCGTCCGGCGAATCAGGTCCTTTTTGAACAGACGCATAAAGCCGCCTGGCATTTGCGCGTGGTCGTCGTGCGCGCCGTCGAGCGTTACATTCGCACCGAAATGCTTCAACACGATCGCCTTGGCTTCCTCGACGCGTCCCTTGCCGTGCAGCCAGCGCGGCGACTCGGGGGTGCCCATGCGCAGAATCAGCACCAGCAACGCCGGGAAGCCAGCCGACGCGAGCAGCCAGCGCCATGCGTCCGGAGAGGCATCCGCGTAATGCATGCCGAGTACGTTGGCCGCCACGTAGCCGATCGTCCACACCACGCTGAATGACCCCAGCAAGGTGCCGCGATGCTTGCGTGGCGAAAATTCAGCGAGAATCGCGTGCCCGACGGCAAAGTCGCCTCCCATCCCGAAACCGATCAGCACACGCAGCAAACACAACTCCAGAGGCGAGCGTACGTAGAACTGCGCGAAAGCCGCCAAGGTGATGATCAGGAAGCTCAGCAGAAAGATTTTCTGTCGTCCGAGACGATCCGACAGCCAGCCGAACACAAGACTGCCGAGAAAAATGCCCATCAGCGCGGAACTGCCGATCATGCCCATCCAGAAAGCGTCGAGCGGCATCTGCCGGTTCAGCGACGCGAGCGCATAGCCGATCGTCCCCAGCGCAAAGCCCTCCGTAAAATGCGCGCCAAAGGTCAAACCCGCGATCTTGATATGGAACGCGTTCAACGGAACGTCGTCGAGAGGAATAGCTGCGTGCGCCGAGGGTATCGCGGCGCGCGGCGGAGTGGCAACGAGACCGATGGCGGCCACCTGGGAATCCTGATTACTCACAGTGTCTCCTTCGTTGTGTTGGCGGCCATTACGCGAGCGACATAGCATCATTCACCCGCAATGGCCGCGCATGCCCGTCGCACAGGCCCTGCCAGGCGCGGCGGACACATGAGCACCTGAGTCAAGGCTAGCCGCGCAGGCCGCCCATCATCATGTACTTCAGTTCGGTGTATTCATCGAGACCGTACTTCGACCCTTCCCGCCCGAGGCCCGATTGCTTGACGCCGCCGAACGGCGCAACTTCGGTCGACAAAATGCCTTCGTTGATGCCGACCATGCCGCTTTCCAATGCCTCGCCGACCCGCCATGCACGCGCGAGGTCGCGCGTATAGAAATAGGCGGAGAGACCGAACGGGGTGTCGTTGGCGGCCTTGATCGCGTCCTCTTCCGTGAGAAAACGGAAACACGCTGCGACGGGCCCGAAAGTTTCTTCCGACGCGATCAGCATCGAGCCGGATGCGTTCGCCAATACCGTCGGTTCGTAGAACGTGCCGCCGAGCGCGTGCGGCTTGCCGCCGGTCAGCACCGTCGCGCCTTTCTGCAGCGCGTCGGCGACGTGCGCTTCCACCTTGCGCAGCGCCGCCTGATTGATCAGCGGACCTTGCTCGACATCGCCCTGTAACGCATTGCCGACGCGCATCTTGCGCACCGCCGCGGTCAACGCCTGCGTGAATGCGTCGTAAATGCCGTCTTGCACGTAAAAGCGATTTACGCAGACACAGGTTTGCCCTGTATTGCGGAATTTCGATGCCATCGCGCCTTGCACGGCCGCGTCGAGGTCAGCATCGTCGAAAACGATGAACGGCGCGTTGCCACCCAACTCCAGCGACAGCTTCTTCAGCGTATCGGCCGATTGCTTCGCCAGCAGTTTGCCGACGCGTGTCGAACCGGTGAACGACAATTTGCGCACCACCTCGGACGCCGTCAGCACGCCGCCGATTTCGATCGCATCGCCGGACACGATGTTGAACACCCCGGCCGGAATCCCAGCCTTCTCAGCGAGCACCGCCAGCGCGAACGCCGACAACGGCGTCTCCTCGGACGGTTTGAGCACCATAGTGCAGCCCGCCGCGAGTGCCGGTCCGGCCTTGCGCGTAATCATGGCGAGCGGGAAATTCCACGGCGTAATCGCCGCGACCACGCCCACGGGTTCGCGCGTCACGATGATTTTCGCGTTGGGATTCGGACTCGGAATCACGTCGCCGTAACTGCGCTTTGCCTCCTCCGCGAACCATTCGAAGAAACTCGCGGCGTAGCCAACTTCGCCGCGCGCCTCCGCGAGCGGCTTGCCTTGCTCGAGCGTCAGCAGTTCGGCCAGTGCCTCGCGGTGTTCGAGCATCAACTCACCCCATCGCCTGACGCGGGCACCGCGCTCTTTCGCCGTGAGTTTCCGCCATGCAGGAAGCGCACGCTCGGCCGCTGCAATGGCCTGGGTGGTTTCCGCAGCGCCGCCCTTGGCCACTTGAGCGATGACCTCACCCGTCGCCGGATTCAGGACGGGATACCGCGTCGCACTTTCGTACCATTCGCCACCGATATAGTGGCCAGTCCGCAAAAACTCATTCATGCCGCTTTCTCCAAAGTTTCGACGAAGCTGCCTTGCGCAAGCCGTGGCTCACGCGCGATGCGTTTGCCGGCGGTGTAGTCGTTGATCAGATCGCACGGTGTGTAATTGCGCTCGAGTTCGAACAGTTCGTCGTCGGACAGCTTCGTGCTCAACGCGGCCAATGCGCTATCGAATTGGGCCGGCGTATCCGCGCCCACCAGCATGCTCGCCACGCCGCCGTGATTCAGCACCCAGGCTTGCGCGATCTGCGCAGCGGACACGCCACGCCGCGCGGCCACCCGCGCCACCGAAGCAGCAATCTCACGCGAAGCCACATCGCCATACATTTGCGCAGTGAAGAAGTCGGTCTGGTTACGCGTCGAATTCGGCTCGCAGGTCAGCAGGCCCCGCGCCAACGGACTGAACACCGACACGCCGACGCCCTGATCCTGGCAGTACGGAATCATTTCGCGCTCTTCCTCGCGATAGGCGAGGTTCAGTTGCAACTGCATATTGATCGGCTTGTGCCAGCCGTTGCGCTCGCACACCTGCATGATTTTGGCGAACTGCCACGTGTACATCGTCGACACGCCGATATAGCGGGCTTTGCCGGCGCGGACGATATCGTTCAACGCCCCCATGGTTTCTTCGACCGGCGTATTCACGTCGAAGAAATGCAGCATGTAGATATCGACGTAATCCATGCCGAGCCGCGTAAGCGAAGCGTCGATACCATCCATGATGTGTTTGCGCGAATGACCGCCGGCGTTCTGATACGTGCCCATGTCGTAGCCAACCTTGGTCGTCACGACAATTTCCTCGCGGCGTGCGATGCGCTTCAGAATCCGGCCCACCACTTCTTCACCGACACCGGTCGAATAGAAATCAGCGAGGTCGATAAAGTTGACACCGGCTTCGAGCGCGTGGCGCACGATCGGCTCGCTTTGCGCCTCGTCGAAAATCCACGGCTTCCATTGCGGCGTGCCCATATTCATCGTGCCGAGACACAGGCGCGAAACTTTGAGACCCGATTGGCCGAGGCGAATGTATTCCATCGTGCTTGTCTCCTTGCTGATCGCATCCAGTTGCGCAGGCGGTCGCGCAGCACTCACGGCGCGCGAACCGCGTTGCGCGTGATTAACGTTGTTTGGGGGTGTAGAACGGATTCGATACGTCGCGCGCGGCGGCGAACACTTCATCACGATGCGGCAGGCCCTTCATCGCCGCGAGGATCGCGTTTTTGCACGCACGGTAGTTGTTGTCGAAGACGGCGTCGAGATTGTCCGTGGCCGGATTAACCCAGTTCGCCGATACCACCACCCAATCGTTTTCCGCTTCGGGCGGCAGCGTGCCGTTCTCGAGGGATTCAGCCACCGCCTTCGCAATACCGGCTTGCGAGGCGCCCCACGTCGCATTGCCGTGGAAGTCGCTGCCGATCTGCGCCTTGTTCACGTATAGCGTGAGCGGCTTGGTCGGCACGCCGGGTCTCGCGATCACGACGAACGGCGCGTGACCCGCGGAAGGCGTCGCCAACGCGGTGGCGAAAGCCTGACCCGCAGGCCCGTTGCGCGGGCCGACGAGCACGTTGATGTGCGCGAGGTTGACACCTGGGCCTTCGAATCCTTCGCCGATAAAGAGTTGCTTGTCTGTCGATACGCTCATGGTCTATCCGTCGGGGGTGAGGAGATGACCCATTGTGCTGTCGGGTCTTCGCGACCATGTATCGATGAGTTTTGATCCGGGGTATGAGGCGAACTCATCTCCGGGTTTGCCCGAGCATCCTGCATGGCGACGACGCGACGCACTGCGCCGCGCATCCGGACACGCGCAAAGGTGAGGGTTTTCGGGACTCGCGATTGCGAACCTCGAATGGGGATGAAAAGTGAAGACACCACGAGCCGCTCACGCACTCATGGCGTGAGATTCAGCGGCCGGCCAACGTCAGGGGAAAAGGTAGTAGCGCAACCGGGCGACCCGCCACGCGATGCTTCGCATAGCCTGGGAAAGCCCGTCAGCAAAGGCTGGCGCGGGTTTCGAGGACGGCGGCCCGTTACGCCGGCCCGCAGGGATAAGCGCACCGCAAGGTGCGTCGTCCGACAAAACCAGGCTCACCGAAACAATCCGTCCTGACACGAGGCAGCGCGTGAAATCCGCGCTGCGCGTTGCAAGCTCCGGCGAAAGGTGAGCGTTTTCGGGACCCTCTCAGCGGTGCAAGAAAAACTTTGCGCAAGCTCACTTCAGAAAAATCAGGCGCGTTGCGCGCGCGTGCGCGACGCTCGACATATCTTCAACCTTCGATCAGAAAGCGCTCGCGATTCTTGCCCACGAGCCAGCCAGGCGAACGGCCTCGGCCGGTCCACGTCTCGCCTGTTTTCGGATTGCGGTACTTGGCTACCGAAGCGGTTTTGCGTGTTACCGCATGCTTCTTCGTAAAACCCAGCTCTTCCGCTGTCAGGTCGTAGTCGGCAATCTTCTGCTTGATGTCGGCGATCGCCTGCGCGATTTCTTTTTCGCGCGCCGCGGCGACTTCCTTATGGAGCTTTTCGAGTTGCGCGGTCAACTGCTTGTAGGTGGCCATGGCGGGTACTCCGATCGATTTGACGAGCCGCTCTGCGCGGACGCCCCAGAAGAAGTCCCCCGCCCCGAAGGAAGTCCCGTGGGGGATTGGAGGACACTATCAGACGAAAAAAGTGCCGGATAGAGAGACCCGCAAGGCGACCCTCGTCAGGCGGCCCGCATAAGGTGCGTTCGCGCCGGGTGGCACGGTTAGCCGCGGTTCAGGATGGCCGGTTCAACTGCCGTGGCCAATGCACTCAATCGTCAATTGCATCGTACACGCGGCGTTCGAAATCGAGCGACATCGGGAAGGGTTCGACGGCCCGCCGCTGAATCAGCATGATACCGATCAGGTTTTCCACCGGATCGGCAAACCAACTGGTGCCATACGCGCCCGGCCAGCCGAACGAACCTGCCGAGCGATAGCCGAGCGGCAACTGCTGTGCCGGATCGTCGACGATAGACAGGCCGAGGCCAAAACCCTGACCCGCCCACATCACCTGCCCGAACGCCGGCACACGACGCTGGTCACGAGTCAGAAAATTCGAGCGCATCAGATCGACCGAGCGATGCGACAACAAACGTGTCGAGCCGACGCGCCCCCGCCCGAGCAATAGCTGCGCGAATTGCAGATAGTCCTGCGCGGTCGAGACAAGGCCACCACCGCCGCTCTGGAACCGGTCAGGATTCGCCCAGCGGCTCGCCGACGGATGGTCTTCGATCACGCGCCGCTGCGAGCCAGGCGCGACGCCATAAGCCGTCGCCAAACGCGCGAGCTGCGCGTCGGGCACCCAGAACGCCGTGTCGCGCATGCCCAGCGGTTCGAAGATTCGCGTCCGGAAAAAATCGCCGAGCCGCATGCCGCTGACTCGTTCGATCAGCACGCCGAGAATGTCGGTCGCGATGCCGTAGTGCCAGCGCGAGCCGGGTTGAAACATCAACGGCAAACTGGCTATACGTTTTAACCACGCGTTCGCGTCGCCGCGCGCTTCAATACCGTTGAAGGCCGCCGCGTAAGCCTCGGCCAACGGACCGGTGGCGGTGAAGTGATAGGCATAGCCGGCACGATGCGTGAGCAGATCGAGCACGCTAAGCGGCGTTCTGGCTGGGTCGGTTTCGTCGAGCGGGCCGGTAGGGTCGCGCAGCACGCGCGGCGCCGCCAGCTCCGGCAGCCACAAGGAAATCGGTGTATCGAGTGCGAGGCGATCCTCTTCGACCAGCATCAGGATCGCCGCGCTCGTAACCGGCTTGGTCATCGAGGCGATACGAAACAGCGTATCGCGCTCCATGGACAATTGCGCCGCTTCGTCACGCAGGCCGAGCGGCTCGAAATAGCCGATTTCACCGCGCCGCCAGACCAGCGAAACGACGCCTGCCACCTCGTCGCGCTCCACATAGCCTTGCATGGCGTTCGTGAGTGCCGTCAGCCTGACGGTTGAAAGTCCTGCAGGTTGCATGCTCCTCCTGATCCCAAATGTTACGTTCCCTTATTTTTCAGGAAACGTTACCCGATCAGGCGGTACACGTCACCCTCCCTCCTGAGGGAGGTCACGCCTTTTTCCGCCCCTCCAATGCTGTCAGGGCTGCATCGAGCCGTTTGACGCGACTGGCCTGCGCCGGCACCAGGGCAGCCCCGGACACCAAAGCGATGCGGTTGCGCCAATAGGACAGTGGGATGCGGTCTTCTGCAGAGATATGTGAAATTACATGCTCAAGATGTTCGATATCTTTTTCGAGTTGATGATGATTCATTGTTTTCCCCGGAATTACGCATTGGACTCATTTAAAAAGCATAAAGCATGCCGCAATTACATCATCCAGCCACTCAAACGGAAAAACTTTCTTGCGCCGTTAATCCGGCCTGCCGTAACTCGGCAAAATCTTCATATATGTTTTAACGCTGAGCCCGCCAGACGAGGATACTGCCCGGAATCTTCACGTTCCGTTAGGTGCCGCACCGACCCGGCTTAATGGAGAACCCGGAGCGCTTTATGATCGGCACGGACAATATAAGCAATGACTTGGGAGCAGTTCAATAAATACGCAACGCGCATGATAACCGTTTTCAGAAATGCGCATTGAAGCCAGGTATTGATAACGACCATATGCGTATTGGGCAACGTCAACTCGCCGCATGGCCGGATTTGGCCGCTAAAAGGGGTTTGCACTAAGAGGGGAGACGCCCGCCGTCACGCCTGCGCGGCGGGAATAAGGAAAGGAAATTGTCATTCCCGTTACGCCGGCTGTTGGCTGGCATAACGTTATTTTGCGCGACAGGCGTATATCAGACTGAGCGTGCCGTTATCGCTGGATTGGCGCACGACGTCGAAAGCACCGCCACAAGCCGCGTTTGCCTGCTGCGAGCAGGAGTCGGAGCCGACTGGACATTGGACCAGCGTAGTCGGTCGGCCGTCGGATAGAAACAGCGGCGCGCTGCTGCTGCAACCACCCAGAATAGCGATTGCGGGAAGCGCCAGCGCCGCACAGGCCCGGCGCGCGAAAAGGGAAAGGCTGTGTTTCATTTGAAACCCCGATCACGTCTTGTTTTTCGATCAAGCGATTGTGCCACGCGGCCATTGCGCTGCGTCATTCGATGACGCCGGACTTTGTCACACCTCGATACCGTATGCCGCAATCTTCTTATAGAGGGTCGCGCGGCCCATGCCGATCTGCATCGCCGTCTCGATCACGCGGCCACCGTTGGCGCGCAGGGCGTCGCTCAGATACCGCTTTTCGAATCCAGCCATGGCCTCGCTCCACGAAGTTGCGCCGGGCACCACCGAAGCCGGGTCCGAAGCCTGCGTCTCGGGGACCATAGATACCTGAGGACGATGGCCGCCATGTGACGGACCGATAAACGGGGCCAGCGCACGTGCATCGATTCGCTCGCTGTCCGACAGCATCACCGCCCTTTCCAACGTATTGCGCAGCTCGCGCACGTTGCCGGGCCAGCCGTACGAACACAGCAGTTGCAGAGCATCGTCCTGCAATTCAAAGTGACTGGCGCCGCGCGCCTGCGTCGACAGGTCCTCCAGCATGGCGTAGGCAAGCGCCTCGATATCGGACAAACGCTCCCGAAGCGCCGGCGCCTGGATTGTCAGCACGTTCAGCCGATAGAACAGGTCTGCGCGGAAACGCCCCGCTGCGACCAGCGCCGACAAATCGGCAGAAGTCGCGGCGATGATCCGCACATCCGCGCGCACGATCCGGTTCGAGCCGAGCGGCTCGAACTCCTTGTCCTGCAGCACGCGCAACAGCTTGCCCTGCAAAGGCAGCGGCATGTCGCCGATTTCGTCGAGAAACAGCGTGCCACCGTTCGCGAGCTCAAATTTGCCGACCCGCCCTTTCCGGTCCGCGCCGGTATAGGCGCCGGGCGCGGCGCCGAAGAATTCGACTTCGAGCAAGGTGTCCGGAATCGCCGCCACGTTGACCGTCACGAGCGGCTGATTCGCCCGCGCCGACCCGCCGTGAATGGCATGCGCCAGCAATTCCTTACCGGTGCCGGTTTCGCCGAGCAACAGTACGGGCGACTCGAGTTGCGCGGCGCGGCGCGCCTGGCGCTTGACCTCGAGACTCGCCGCGCTCGTGCCGACAAAACTGCCGAACGTGTACTTCGCCCGCCTTGCCTGCGCGAGCGACTGGCGCGTCGCGATCAACTCTTCCTGCACGCGGGAATAGTGGGAAAAGAGCGGCGTGAGCGCCTTCAGTTCGTCGAACAGCGCGAAACCCACCGCGCCGACCGTTTCGCCGGCGTCGTCTTTCAGCGGCAGCCGCGTGACCACCAGCGGCTCGCGATCCGTTTCGAGGATGTCGAGCAGAATCGGTTTGCCGGTATTCACGACCTCGCGCATCAGGCTGTTAGGAATCACTTCCTCGCAATCCCGGCCGATCGCCTGCTGCGGGTCCGAAAAGCCGAAGCGCGCCGCGTAGCGCTTGTTGATCCAGACGACGCGCGCCTCCGCGTCGACAATGAATGTGCCTTCGCTGAAATTTTCGAACGTCCGGAAGAGCGATTCCATCGCCCGGCGGAGTACGTCGCCGTAGGTGGCAGGAAGGCCCGCCCAGTCGTTCATCATGGTGTCGCTGTCTCCGGCTATCGTTTTAATTATGCTTGTCTCATATCGTAGACAGCTTATCTCATCGGCGAGATCGCCAGCAAGGCTACCCAATAAGGGTTTAACCTCAATTCAACATACGTTCGGATGATTTGCGTCCCGATTTAGAGACGTTTGGGTACAATCGGCCGCATCACGTTTCGAACTTCGCCTGTGAAATCAATGAGCAGGCCGCTGCAGCGCAGGTGGCATGGAATCTGCATTTGCGGGCGCCGGGCCGTCGCTCTCATCGGGACGGCGTACACGTAGAACAACCAAGCTTCGGAGACTCAATGTCCTTTGTTATCGTCCTCGCCGCACTGGCGTTTCTGATGTTTGCCGCGTATCGCGGCTACAGCGTCATTCTATTCGCGCCGATCGCCGCTCTCGGCGCGGTGCTGCTCACCGATCCGGGCGCCGTCGCCCCGGTGTTCTCCGGCATCTTCATGGAGAAGATGGTCGGTTTCGTGAAGCTTTACTTCCCGGTGTTTCTGCTGGGCGCGGTGTTCGGCAAGGTGATTGAACTATCCGGTTTCTCGGAGTCGATCGTGGCCGCGGCCATCCGCTACATTGGCCGCTCGCGCGCCAACGCGGTGATCGTCGCGGTGTGCGCCTTGCTCACCTATGGCGGCGTCTCGCTGTTCGTGGTGGTGTTCGCCGTCTATCCGTTCGCGGCCGAGCTGTACCGCCAGAGCAATATTCCGAAACGCCTGATGCCCGGCGCGATTGCGCTCGGCGCGTTCTCGTTCACGATGGATTCGCTGCCGGGCACGCCGCAGATCCAGAACATCATCCCGACCACCTTCTTCAAGACGACGTCCTGGGCCGCGCCTACGCTTGGCGTAATCGGCTCGCTGTTCATCATCGTGGTCGGCCTCACCTACCTGGAATGGCGCCGCCGCGCGGCCATGGCGACCGGCGAAGGCTACGGCACGGATCTCGTCAACGAACCGGAACGTGTCGAATCGAAGCAATTGCCGCATCCGCTGCTCGCGGTCGCGCCGCTCGTGCTGGTCGGCGTGGCGAACTTCCTGCTGACCCGCTGGATTCCGAACTGGTACGGCGCGTCGTACACGATCGCGCCGGACATCCTGCCGGGCATCCATGCACCGGTTACCACGACGATTAAAAGCGTCGTCGCGATCTGGGCCGTTGAAGGCGCGCTGTTGCTCGGTATCGTGATGGTCGTGGTAACGGCGTTCGGCCGCGTGCGCGAGCGCTTCGCGATCGGCACCAAGGCTGCGGTGGCGGGCGCATTGCTGGCTTCGTTGAATACCGCTTCGGAGTACGGTTTCGGCGGCGTGATCGCGGCCTTGCCGGGCTTCCTGGTGGTCAGCGACGCGCTGAAGAGCATTCCGAATCCGCTCGTCAATGCCGCCGTTTCGGTGAGCTCGCTGGCGGGCATCACGGGTTCGGCATCGGGCGGTATGAGCATCGCCCTCGCGGCCATGTCCGACACGTTCATCAAGGGCGCGGAAGCGGCGCATATCCCGATGGAAGTGTTGCACCGGGTCGTCGCCATGGCGAGCGGCGGCATGGACACGCTGCCGCATAACGGCGCCGTGATCACACTGCTGGCGGTGACGGGGCTCACGCACCGCCAGTCGTACCGCGATATCTTCGCCGTGACGGTAATCAAGACGCTGGCGGTTTTCTTCGTGATCGCGGTGTACTACATGACCGGGCTGGTGTGACCGGCTGAGAAGTCAGTGCATCGACGCTTCGTCCAATCCGAAGTGATCGCATATCGCCTCATGCAGCGAGATCGCGCGTTCGTCCATTTCGGTTGTCCAACGTTCGCCGTTCTCGCATAGCCGTTGCAGTTCGCGGCACTGCTGTGCGAATCGCTGCTCCTGCACCACCAGGAACCCGCCGGCCGCGCTATGCGCCCAGCCGCCCAAGGCTTCCCGGTCCTCTTCTTCGACGATCGCCAACAGCCTTGGCAGATCGTTTTGAAGATGCTCCTTGAGCATGGTCATGTAACGCGACTTGTCGTCCGCGCCGAGCGTGTTCGCCGGGGCGGCTGGAGCGGCTGGCGCAGCCGCAGCCGGGACCGCGGCCGCCGGCGCAACTCTTGCTGATGCCGCAGCATGCAGCGCCGCCGCCAACTCGTCCAGCGACGCCGGTTTCGCGACATACCCGCTAAAGCCTCGCTCGCGCCAGCCTGCCTCCTGCTGACTGTCGGTCACCGCGCTAAATGCCAGCACCGGCACGTCCGCGTGCGCTTCGCGCAATGCCGCCAGCAAGCCGTATCCATCCATGACCGGCATGTGAATATCGGTCAGCACCACTTCGAAATTCCCTTGCTCGAATGCCGCCAGCGCCTGGCGTCCGTCGCCGGCAATCGTCGGCAGGCAGCCCAGCGCGTCGAGTTGCTCGACGATCAGGGTCTGGATCAGCGGATTGTCTTCGGCGACCAGCACCGTCAAGCCCTGCAAGGCCGGATTGGCTTCGGGAAGCGGCAATGCGGCGGGAGCCGGCGGCAACGTCGCCGTGGCGGCGGCCCCCGTGGCAGCCATATCCACCGCAGCCAGAATCGCCTTGTGGCTGAACTCCGTCACTTCGAGCACGCCGTCGCCACGCGCTACCGGACGATGAGGTCCGGTGCGGGTGATCCACACCACGCCTGCCGGATGCGCCGCACGCAACGACGCAATCGCGTCGAGATCGTATTCGCCGGTGACCACCATCACGTCCGGCCGGTTCACACGCAACCATGCTTGTGCGCTGCGCATCGATCCGACCGTGTGAACCGCCCACCCTACCCGATGCAGGCCGCTGTCGATGATCTTCCCCGACTCGCGCTCCTGCGACACCACCAGCGCATTGCCCCGGTGAACCGGTTCGACGGCCGGCTCGCGCAACTCATCCGGAGGCGGTGCGAGCGGGATCGAAACGCTGAACGCGCTGCCGACACCCAGCACGCTCTCGACCGAAATATGGCCGCCCATCAGCTCGCACAGCCGCGCGCAGATCGACAAGCCAAGGCCGGTGCCGCCATAGCGGCTCGACGTGCTCGCTTCGCCCTGCTCGAACGGATTGAAAATGCGCGCCACCAGCGTCTGGTCCATGCCGATGCCCGAATCGCAGACCCGGCAGATCAAAGTCGGGCGGCCTTGGAGGTCGTCCTTCACTTCCGCACTCAACGTGATCTTGCCGCACGACGTGAACTTGAACGCATTGCTCAGCAGGTTGTTGACGATCTGCGCAATGCGCGTGCGATCGCCGCGCAAGACCTGGTTAAGCGTCGGCGACAGATGCGAATAGAAACGAATCGCACGCTCGCCTGTCATGGGCGCGTAGGAAAGCGCGATATTTTCCAGATCGTCGATTGGTCTGAACGACTCGCTCACGAGTTTCATCTCACCGGCGTCGATCTTCGAAAAGTCGAGAATATCGTTGACGATGCCGCGCAGCGCACCGGCGGCCACCTCCAGCGTGGCGAGCCGTTGCGTATGCGCTTCGAGACCCGGGGTCCGCGCGAACAGTTCGAGGTTGCCGAGCAGCGCGTTCAACGGCGTGCGGATTTCGTGGCTCATCGACGCGAAGAAATTCGAACGCGCCCGCATCATGCTCTCAGAGTGCTGCTGCGCGAGCCGTAGTTGCTGTTCAAGCGCCTGCTGCGCGGTCACGTCGAGAATCGCGCAGAACAGGACGTCCTCGCCGGCATAACGTGCGGCCGCGTAAGTGAATTGCAGAAACTGCGCGGGTGGCGCTTCGCTCTCGTCCGCCGACACTGGTGCCTGTGGCTGCGCCTGCGGTTGCGGTTGCGGTTGCGCTGGTGGCTGCGATAAATGCGCAGCGGGCGGCGAGGATCGCGCCGGCGCGACAAAAGCGGCGACCTTTGCAAACGCCATCACGGAAGGCTTATCCGGCGCCTGCGCCGAGAACTCGCCGACGATATGCGGCGGCAAGCGGTTGCTACCCGGTTCAATATGCAGCAGCTCGCCGGCCAACGCATTGGCAGTGAGAATCGAAAAATCGCTTTGCCGAACAATGCATAAACCAATCGGCGTCGCGCTGACGAGAATGTGATTGATGGTTTCGCTTTCCAGCGCACGGGTAGTTTCGGCGTACGTCTTCTGTAACAGACGCAGCCCCCACAGACGCGCCGTTAGCGCGATGGATCCCAGTACGAGAAGGGCAAGACCGGCAAGTGTCCCCAGTTGCCAGCGCAGCGCCCAGACTAACGCCCGCCACGGCAGAAAGCCTACCATTGAGCCGAATTCCGGCGTGAGCGGCTCGGCCAGCACAGCGCCGTCGCGCGTGTAGCGATAACCGTCGGAGGGCATGTCGACAACGATGTCCCGAAGCATTTGCAACGTGCCCGGATCGACCGGCGGCGACGACACAATCACACGGCGATCCGGCCTCATGAGCAGCAGCGTCCCTTCGGCCGCCGGACGGCTGAAATAGTCCGGCAATCCGCTGACCGGGATATTCGTCGTAATGAGCGCGACCGGTGTGTCGCCGTCATAGCAGGCGCTCACGGCGGCGATCACCGGTATGCCCTGCAACGGTTCACGATAGGGGCCGAGCCAGATAAGCTCGCCTTTGCCTGGCACGCGCTTGCCGGTTTGAGCCTGCAACTGGCGCTCGATCGAGTCGCGCAGCGTGCCGATGGCTTCCGGTTGCGGCAACAGCGCATCGGTGCCGGATGCGGCGCCTGGCGCGTCGACTGCCGGAAGCATGACCGCGTAGTCTTCGTTCAGTCCGACCAGCATGGCACGCTGGCGCAACGCGAAGGCCTGCTCGGTCGCCAGCGTCGACTCCCCGGTCTGATACAGACGCGAAAGTTTCACATTCAACTGCGGCCCCCAAGCCGCCCGGGTCGCATCGCCGACCAGCAAATCGATGTGCGCGCCGCCCATCTCCACGAGGCTGCGCGCCGCCCCCGTTTTCTCGACTGATTCCACCATGCCCTCGGGTAACGGCAACTTACCGTCGAACGTGTTGTAGTAGGCCAGGGTCAATTCCGCGCGCCGCAAGAAAGCCTGCTCGCGATGCAGCAGCGCGGTGATATCAGCGGCATTCTGCGTGGCAAAGGCGCGCCGGTAATCCAGTTGTTTGGCTGCGGCGAGAACCGCCAGCAGCAACGTGAAGATCACCACGATCAGCATCAACGACCCGATCGTCGCGAGATACAGGCGCTGTTGACGCTTCGCGCTTTGCGCGAGCGAAGCAAACGCGTGGGCCAGTGACTCCTGAGTCCGGTCGAGGATCTTCTGCATCGGGTCGCTTGAATAGCGGGTTCGCGCAGGCAGACCACTGCGGGTGTCGGGGGCGACGAAATGCGTCTGCAGGCCTTGTCCGGCGCAGTGTAACGCTTTTGAAGGGGCCGTGAAACGCATCTGGCACCCGTTTCGCCGACGACGCAGCGCGCATGAAGACAACCTTGCGATAACGGCACAGCGGGCGATAAACCTGAGTGGTTTACTGGGAAAACCCTCAAGCTCGCGTGGTTAATGCCGTTATTCCTTGCTTGGATGTAAGGACCGCGCGGTCGCGTGTCCGCCCCTGCAAGGAAAGCCATGCGCAACAATCAGCCCGTCACCGGGCAAGAGTACGAATTCCCTTCGTCACAGATGCTTGTTTCCGCGACCGATCTGACCGGCCGCATCCAGTATTGCAACCCGGCCTTCATCGCCGTCTCGGGCTACACGCGCGAAGAACTGATTGGCCAGCCGCACAATCTGATCCGCCATCCCGACATGCCGCGCGAAGCCTTCGCCGACATGTGGGCGACGATCCGCGACGGCCGCCCGTGGACCGCGCTCGTCAAGAATCGCCGCAAGAACGGCGACCACTACTGGGTGCACGCGAACGTCACGCCAGTGGTCGAAAAAGGCACCGTGGTCGGCTATCTGAGCGTGCGTGTGAAACCAGAACGCGACGCGGTGCGCGCCGCCGAAGCGCTGTACACGCGCATCCGTACCGGTGCGTCGCGTGCGTTCAGGCTGCATCGCGGCGTGGTCGTGCGTACGGGTGTGTCCGGCCGTGTGCAATCGCTGATGCGCCTGCCGGTCGCGACGCGTGCGGCGGTCGGCTATGCGATCACGCCGCTGGCTTTGTTGCTGACCGGCCTCGCTGCATGGGGAGGCACGCCGCCCGTGCCGTTCTGGATCGCGTTCGGCGTCACCGCCGCGTTCAGCCTGCTGTCATGGCGGATGCTGACACGGCAACTCGCGAGACCGATTCGCGACATGTCCGGTTTCGCGACCCGCCTCGCCGCCGGCGACCTGACCGCCGATCTGATGATCGCGCGTCACGACGATCTCGGCGACGTGCTGCAGGCTTTGAACCAGTTGAAGGCCAATCTTGCGGCGATCGTCTACGACGTGCGCGCGCAGATCACCGGCATGCTCGACAACGCGCGTGAAATCTCCAGCGGCAATGTCGACCTCGCGCGCCGCACCGAATTGCAGGCGGCGTCGCTCGAAGAGACGGCGGCCACCATGGAACAACTGACCACTACCGTGCAAGCCAACGCCGACGCCAGCGTGCGCGCGCTCGATCTGGCGAAAGACGCGCAAGCGGCAGCGGCCGTCGGCGGCAAGATCGCGGGTCAGGTCGAGCAGACCATGGCCGGTATCACGGCGGCATCGAAACGCATTGCGGACATCACCGGCGTGATCGACGGCATCGCGTTCCAGACCAATATTCTCGCGCTCAATGCCGCCGTCGAAGCAGCCCGCGCGGGCGAAGCGGGCCGCTCGTTCGCGGTCGTCGCGGGCGAAGTGCGGATGCTGGCGCAACGATGCGCGGCGTCGTCGAAGGAAATCAAGACGGTCGTCGAGGCGAGCGCGACCGAAGTGGCGCTCGGCACGGAACTGGTTGCCCGCACCACCTCGCAGATGCGCGTGATCGACGAGGCTGTGAGCCGCGTGTCGTCGATCATTGTCGACGTGGCGAATGCGAGCAGCGAGCAGGCCGAGGGAATTCGCCAGGTCAACCAGGCGGTCTCGCATCTGGACGGCGCCACGCAGCAGAACGCTGCGCTGGTCGAACAGGCGGCCGCCACGGCGCAGCGTCTGGCGGAGCAGGCCGACGTGCTGGACGAAGCAGTGCGCCTGTTCACGGTCGCCGATGCAACGCCCGCGCCGCGTGCCGTGCAACCGGCGCCCGCGCACCATGCGGCGCTGCATGTGACACTTAAGCCGGCGCCCGGATTCAGGCACGACACGACGCACGCAATGACGCCCGAAGCCCGGCAGGAAGAAGCGGCTTTAATCTGACGGATCGGCGTTACTCCCACCTCGACAGCAAGGAATTGGCGCAGCACGATGAAGGCGTCAGCGCTCAGTTGGTTGTAAGGACACGCTGACCCGAGTAACAACGGCGTTTAGCAGCCCGTCCCTCCATGGACGGGCTTTTTTTTGCACGTTGTTTCCGGCGCGGCGCCGGGCCTAGCCGAAGCGCGCGTCAGCACCATGACAGCCACGGAGAAGGGTTGCACCGCAGCAGGGCATGAAAAATGAAGCCGGCGCAGCGGGGAGTCGCGTTAAACTGGCTGTTCACGATCGGGCGGCCGTCACGGTCCGCGTTGCCCAGCAGGCCTCGCCAGCTATTGGCCAGCGCGGCGCCCCGCAGGCAGATAGACGGAAGGGTGGATTCCCAGATGTGAGCGCGGCGCGACAGACGGCGCGCCAGCCTGCCTTTACAATGGTTCGATCAACAACGGAACAAGGACAAACTCGATGCGCACTACCGGGTCCTCCGGGTCAATGGCCCTGCTCACCGAATACGACGACGCAACGGCGCGCGAACTCCGCTCGCTGCGCCTCGAATCGACAGAAGACGGCAAAGGCATTCTTCTGATCGAGGTCGATGAGCGCAAGCCAGGCATTCACCGCGAAGTGCGCTACGAAATCACGCCTGCCGAACTGATTGCGGCCATTCGCGCGCACGGCGCGGAGTTGCCGGGCGAACAGCACAATCATCGCCCGTAAAGCTGTCGCGTTCGGCATTGCGCTTGTCACTTGCAATAAATGCCTCACGCGGCGTCTGCACCGTCAAGCCTGGTTTGTGTACTGCGGGGCGCCCTACGGGCGTCCGTAGCGCGTTATTCGCCGCTCGCTTGTGGCGTATGCTTTAATCATTTCAGCTTTGTTCGATTTGCGCATTTAATCCGCATTTTTAATTCGCCAGGCCTGTTACGGCCCGGTTTTCAAGCGCCAGATAGCGGTCCGTTTGCCGAGCGTTTGCACGTCTTGAAAATGCGTCCATAATCTTTACATTCTCCCTTGCTTTTCCTACCAGCGCCGTGCTCGAAAGGGCTGCGGATGTAAGCCGATGCTACATGATCTCGTCGAGCAATATGGACCGGCGCTCGTCTTCGCGAACGTGCTGGCAGCCTCTCTCGGGCTGCCGGTGCCGGCGATGCCGTCGCTTGTGCTGTTCGGGGCGATGGCGGCCATGCACCCCGGCTCAGTAGGTACGCAGTTGATGCCGGTTCTCGTGTTGTCGATATTCGCCACGCTGATCGGCGACAGCGCCTGGTATCTCGCCGGCCGTATGTACGGCGGCAACACGCTGAAAGCGATCTGCCGTCTTTCCCTGTCGCGCGACACCTGTGTAAAAAAGACCGAACGCTTCTTCGGCCGTTGGGGCGTGCGCGTGCTGACCGTGGCGAAGTTCGTGCCGGGTCTGTCGATCGTATCGATTCCGATGGCCGGCGCGATGGGCGCGCGCTATCGCACGTTTCTCACTTATGACGGTATCGGCGCGGCCTTGTGGTCGGGCACCGGTTTGATCATCGGCGCGTTGTTCGCCAAGCAGATCGACATGCTGTTCAGCATGGCCGGACGGCTCGGCCGCACCGCCGCGCTGGTGGCCGTCGCGTTGCTGCTGCTGTATGCGGCCTACCGCTGGATCCGCCGGCGCCAACTGATCGCCAAGCTGGCGACCCAGCGAATGGAAGTCGACGAACTGGCGAAGCTGGTCGCGGCAGGCAAGACGCCGATCCTGTTCGACATCCGTTCGCAGGAAAAGCGCGCGCTCGACCCGTTCGTGATTCCCGGTTCGCAATTTGCCGACGAACGGCAGCTCGACGAGATCGTCGCGACGTACCCGCACGATCAGAAGGTGGTGATTTACTGTTCGTGCCCAAACGAAATATCCGCGGCATGGATGGCCAAACAGATGAACGAAGCCGGCTTCGCCGACGTGCTGCCGTTGCGCGGCGGCATGGAAGCCTGGCGCGATTCGGGCAGAGCGGTGGACGCGCTGCCCGGCATGCCACCGCCCGAGGTGGCGGTCGACGACGACATCGCGCCAAAGGCCGTGTAGCGCGGCAGCGCATTCACATCGGCGCCCTCGCGCGCCCGCGCCGCTTCGCCCGTCGTGTCGATCAATCAGGATGAACACAGAAGGAGCGGTTCAATGCTGTCGACTCAAGAAGCAGAAGGGCAACAAGCCGTCGTCGCCGATGCGCCGTTTTCGTCGCTCTCGACGCGCATGCATCAGATGTTCCCCGAACTCACTTGCACGGAAATCGACCGTCTGCGCCGGTTCGGCGAAGTGGGCCACTGGGAAGCCGGTGAGCTGCTGTTCGAAACCGGCCATACCGGTCCCGGCATGTTCGTGGTGTTGAAAGGACACGTCAAAATCTATCAGCGCGACGGCATTGGGCGCGAGGTCGTGATTGCGGAACACGGCGCGGGGCACTTTCTCGCTGAAGTCGGTCAACTGTCCGGGCGGCCCGCACTCGTGAACGGCATGGCTGTGGATGCGGTCGACGCGCTGCTGATTCCGCCGGTCAAGCTGCGCGCGTTGATTGTCGCCGAGGCCGAACTCGGCGAGCGCATCATGCGCGCGCTGATCCTGCGACGTGTATCGCTGATCGAAAAAGGTGCGGGCGGTCCGATCCTGATCGGCAATAGCCGGGACTCGAGGCTTGTGATGTTGCAAGGCTTCCTGTCGCGCAACGGTCATCCTCACTCGGTCATCGACGAACGCGACGAAGACGCGCTGCGTCTGATCGAGCAATTCGCCGCGCAACAGGAAGACATGCCGCTGGTGATCTGCCCGGACGGCTCGGTGCTGCGTCACCCCAGCATGCCGGAACTCGCCACCTGCCTCGGCTTGCTGCCCGATCTAGACGATTCGCATGTGTACGACGTCGCGATCGTCGGCGCGGGACCGGCGGGCCTTGCTACGGCCGTGTACGCGGCCTCCGAAGGTCTGTCGGTCATCGTGCTCGACAGCCGCGCCCCGGGCGGCCAGGCCGGCGCCAGCTCTCGGATCGAAAATTATCTCGGCTTTCCAACTGGTATTTCCGGCCAGGCGCTGGCCGGCCGCGCCTTCGTGCAGGCGCAGAAATTCGGCGCGCACGTCGCGATTCCGGTCCACGTAAAAGCGCTGCATTGCGGAGAGTCGCCTTACCGGCTGGAGCTCAAGTGCGGCGGCCAGATCACCTCCCGCACGATTGTGATCGCGAGTGGCGCGGTCTATCGGCGGCCGGCGCTGGAAGGGCTCGACCGCTTCGATGGGCGCGGCGTCTATTATTGGGCGTCGCCGGTCGAGGCCAAGCTGTGCAAGCGCCAGGAGATCGTACTGGTGGGTGGCGGCAACTCGGCGGGCCAGGCGATCGTCTATCTGGCGACACACGCGGCCAAGGTTCACGTGCTGATCCGCCGCAGCGGCTTTGAAGCCACGATGTCGCGCTATCTGATCGACCGGATCCGCTCTCTTCCGAATGTATTCGTGCACCCGAACTCGGAAATTGGCCGACTTGAAGCGGACGAAATCGGCCTCGCGTCCGTCGTCTTGAAGAAGCCGCTGGCGGACGGCACCGAAAGCTTCGATACGCGGCATCTGTTCCTTTTCACCGGCGCGGATCCGAATACCGACTGGCTGCGCACCTGCGGCGTGGCACTGGACGACAAGGGCTTCGTGCTAACCGGCACCAGCGTGGACGGTGCATCCGTGTGCGATCTCGCGACTACCGTCGATGGCGTCTATGCGATCGGCGACGCGCGCGCCGGCTCGACGAAACGCGTCGCGGCGGCGGTCGGCGAAGGCGCGGCGGTGGTTGCGCAGATCCATCAACTGCTGGCCGTGTCCGCGGGAGAAGCGGTCGCATTGGGGGCTTGAGTCCGCCTCGCTGGAATACGCGTAGACCCGGCGGGCCGCCTTGGGCGGGCCGCCGGGTAATCTGCTGTTACACACGCCTTCAACTGGTTGCACCTGCTTTGCTTTCTGTTCCGTAAGATAGTCGTCAGCTATTCGACAGTGAATGGCTGACTCTTTCGGAACAGGAGACAAGCATGATCCAACGCGCGATCGTTTTCGCCGCCTTCGGCCTTGCCGCCGCCTGCCTATCGACCTCCGCCCTGGCGCGGGTGGACGTCGGCGTGTTCGTCAACACGCCGGGCCCCGTGTACGCCCAGCCGCCCGTGGTTTATGCACCCCCACCTGTGTATGCGCCGCCGCCGGTGGTTTATGCGCCGGTGCGACCGGCGTATGGCTATGGGTATCGGGGCGATTACTACCGCGGGTATCGTGGGCACCATGACCATGGCCGCCACCGCGGCTGGGATCGGCACCATCGGTGAGACCGGTCATGTCCGGTCGGCCGCGTTGCCTTGCATCGCGCCATGCGCCGGTCGTGCCGCACGCCGATCCGTCTTGCGTAATCGCGCTACAGTAGCGGCTGCTGATCCTGGCCGGACCTCGCGTCCGTTCCCATTGCCGTCACGGGTAACCGAAACTCGTGACTCAAGTCCGTAGCTCAAGTCCGTGACCGACGCTCGCGTGAAGACTCTTCCTCTATCCGCCGCGCGCACCCTGCATCTGGCCGCGCAAGGTTTGCTGACACCGCCGCGCCGCAAAGCCGTCAAGGCTGACGTGCTCGACGCCATCCGCCGCATGGCGCAATTGCAGATCGACACGATCCACGTGGTCGCGCGCAGTCCGTATCTCGTGCTGTTCAGCCGGCTCGGAGCGTATCCGCAGCAATGGCTCGACGAACATCTCGCCGAAGGCAACCTGTTCGAATACTGGTCGCATGAAGCCTGTTTCGTGCCGACCGAAGACTACGGCCTGCTGCGTCACCGCATGCTCGACCCGAGCGACATGGGCTGGAAGTACGCCGCCGAGTGGCACAAGAAGCATCGCAAGGACATCGATAAGCTGCTGACGCATATTCGTGCGACGGGCCCGGTGCGGTCAGCGGACTTCGTCCGCGAGGCAGGCAAAGGCAACGGCTGGTGGGACTGGAAGCCGGAGAAACGCCATCTGGAAGTGCTGTTCGCGATTGGGCAGCTGATGGTGGCCGAGCGGCGCAATTTTCATCGCGTCTACGATCTGACCGAACGCGTATTACCGGATTGGGACGACGCGCGCGATCTGCCGCCGCGAGAAACCGTCACTGCACAAACGTTACGCCGTACCTGCCGCGCGCTCGGCGTCGTGCGTGCCGATTGGGTCGCGGATTATTACCGGCTGCCGCGCCGCCCCTATCGCGACGAACTGCGAGCACTCGCCGACCAGGGAGAGTTGATTCCGGTGCAAGTGGAGGGCTGGAAGCAGGACACCTTCGTCCATCATGAATTCGCGCCGATGATCGACGACGCGGCGACCGGCAGGCTCGCGTCAACCGTCACCACGGTGCTGTCACCGTTCGATCCGGTGGTATGGGACCGCAAGCGCGCCGCCGCGCTCTTCGACTTCGACTATGCGATCGAATGCTACACACCGGCGGCAAAGCGCAAATACGGCTACTTCGTGTTGCCGCTTTTGAGCCGGGGGCGCCTGGTCGGCCGCGTGGATGCGAAAGCGCATCGGACCCACGGCGTGTTCGAACTGAAATCGCTGCACATCGAACCCGGCGTGCGATTCAGCGCGAGGCTTGCGGGCGATCTGCGCCGGGCTCTGCAACGCTGTGCGGACTGGCACGGCACACCGCAACTGGAAATCGCCTCGGCGCCGCCGGAATGGCTTGAAGCGTTAAGCGCGGACCGCAGGATGGAAGCGTAATCGCGCGACACTCGCGCTCGACCATCCGCGGTCTTAATGCAGCGCCGCCCACGCGAGTGACAACGAAAACACGCCGAGCACGATCGACGCGCCGCGCTGCATCTTTACCGGATTCAGCCAAGTGAGTTTGCCGCTGCCGAGCGCCGCACCGAACGCGATCCATACAAATGCGATCGGCACCAGCAGGCAGGCGAACATCAGCATCGCCACGGCATACGCGGGAACCTGCGCGAACGCGATGGCCGGAAAGATCGTGCCCGCGAACAACAGGCCTTTCGGGTTGAGTAGCGTCGCCACGAACAGCGTGCGCATCCCGCTCGCCCGCTGCGTCGAGTCAGGCAACGCCACCGCCGCGCGCCACATATCGACCGCGAGATACGCTATGTACACGCCGGCCGCCACACGTAGCAGCGACGGCAACCACGGCAACGCGCGCGCGGCTTGCGCGAGAAAATGTCCCCACACTGAAATCGACAGGAGATAGCCGGCCAGTTCGGCAGCGATCAGCGGCAACGAGCGCTGTATGCCCTGGCGCAACCCGCCCGCAGCGAGCAGCGTATTGGTTGGGCCCGGCGTAACCAGTACGACGATAATGCCGAGCGCCAGCAACGCGATTTCAGGCGAGGAAAGCATAAAAAAGGCGCAATGTTATAAACAATGCGCCTTTTTATCACAGAGTGGAGCGCCGCCGACATGACGCGGCGCCTGCGATCCGAATCACACCGCCTTCAGCGTTCCAGCTTGGCGCGCAATTCGCGGGCGGCTTCCAGCAGCCCCTGATAACCCGAACGTGCGTGCTCCGGCAGGTCGGGATCGCCGACGAACGCGCCGAGCGTTTCGATCAGGCTATACAGAATGCCCTTCGCGGCACCCGAAGCAATGCTGCCTGACGACACCTGCTGATCCACGTGACTGAGCGCCGCATCGAGGTGTTCCAGATCGGGCCGGTCGCCCGGGGGAGGCTGAGGCGTTACGTCTTGCGTCATGATGAAACATCTCTCCGTTTAATGCATCGGTAAACAAAACCATCCTTTCACGTTGTTATATACCGATCGTGCCCCGCCGTCCATTCGTGATCGGACCCAGTACGATTCACATCAGCGATTCTTCGCGGCACGAACTTTATCTGCTCTTGACCCTCACGCGATAAGCACAGCGACGCGCGCCCAAAAGCACATGCTCCTCGCGCTCGATCGCACCATCCTCACCGACGATCTCCGCGAACAGTTGCAACTCCGAGCGGCAAAAACCCTGGCAGGTGCGCGCCGCCGCGCAGATCGGACAGTGGTTCTCGAGCAGCAGCCAGTCGCGCCCGTCTTTTTGCAATTCGGCCATATAGCCGTCGGCGCTGCGCAACTCCGCGAGCCGGGTGAGCCGCGCCTTGAGACTCTTGATCGGCTTGAGCGCGGCGAGATAGTTCGCGCGCGTTTCCATTGCGCGCTGATCGATCAATTTGTCGAGCCCGTCTTCGCCGAATAACTGGCGAATCGAACCGAGCAATTGCACCGTCAATTGCGAATGCGTGTCCGGAAAGCGCGCGTTGCCCGCTTCCGTCAAACCCCAGCTTTGACTCGGCCGCCCCGGCCCCGCCTGCGACGCCTGGCGCCCTTCGATCAGGCCTTGCGCCAGCAGCTTCTGGATCTGCTGTCGCGCAGCCTCGACGGTAATGCCGAGTTCGCTCGCAATCGATGCCGTCGACAAAGGCCCCTGCGTCTTCAACAGATTCAGGATGCGATCCACCGGCGCAGACGTTGACACGGCCTGCGCGCCGACCGTCGAATTTTCCAAGCTTTCATTTGCATATCTCATCGGGGCACATTATTATCCAAGCCAATACTTGCATAATAAGCCAGCCACACACGGCTGTCCATGATATGAAAAATCTTCAATCGGATGTGCCGGCCTGGGGCGATCTGCTCAGCGGCAGTAACGGCTGGAAGGCACTGGGTCTCGCCGGCGGCGTCGCGCTGCATGCCACCAATGTGTATGTGGCGACCACGATCCTGCCTTCGGTCGTGCATGACATCGGCGGGCTCGAACTGTACGCGTGGAACACCACGCTGTTCGTGGTCGCGTCGATTCTCGGCTCGGTGTTGTCGGTGCGCCTGCTCGCGGTGCTCGGCGCACGCTCCGCGTACTTTTGCGCGCTGGCGGTATTCGCGTTGGGCACTGTGGTGTGCGCGATTGGACCGTCAATGCCCTGGATGCTCGCCGGCCGCACGCTGCAAGGTCTCGGCGGCGGCATTCTGCTCGCCCTCAGTTATGCGCTGATTCGCGTGGTGTTCGAAGAGCGCCTGTGGCCGCGAGCAATGGGGTTGGTCTCAGGCATGTGGGGCGTGGCGACCTTGTGCGGTCCGGCGGTCGGCGGCATCTTCGCGCAGCTCGGCGATTGGCGCCTGGCATTCTGGGTATTGCTGCCGGTTGTGCTGCTGCTCGCCGTGATCGTGCATCGCGAGGTCGACGACAAACGCACGCATGGCGACGCGGCGGCGCAGCCGATTCCGTTGCTGAAGGTCAGCCTGCTCGGCGCTTCGGTTCTGGTGATTTCCCTCGCCGCCCTGACCGAAGACATGCGTTGGAACGCGCTCGGCGTCATCGCCGGCCTGGGGCTCGTGTGGCTGCTCGCCAGACTCGAACGCAGCGGCGCCGCTCTGCGTCTGCTGCCGAGCGGCTCGTTCTCGATCCGCACGCGAATCGGCAGCATCTACGCCTGCATGAGTCTGCTCGGTATCGGCGTGACCAGTGAAATCTTCGTGCCGTATTTCCTGCAGACGATCCACGGACGTTCGCCGCTGGCCGCCGGTTATCTGACAGCGTTGATGGCGGCCGGCTGGTCGATCGGTTCGATGTTCAGCGCGGGCCGCTCCGCCACCGCCGCGCAGCGCCTGAGCCGCGCCGGTCCGCTGGTCGCGGCACTCGGACTCGCCGCCCTCGCGTGGCTGATGCCGATCGCCGGGTTGTTCGACGGCTCGGCTGGCACGCTCGCCTTGTGCGCGGCGCTCATGAGCGTCGGGCTGGGTGTCGGGATCGGCTGGCCGCATCTGCTCACCCGGGTATTTACCGCCGCGCAGCCAGGCGAAGAGAACCTCGCGTCACTCTCGATCACCACCATTCAACTGTTCGCGATGGCGTTCGGCTCGGCGCTCGCGGGCCTCGTCGCAAATGGCGCCGGTCTGACGACCCTCGCCCCGCTGCCTGGTGCGCAACACACCGCGCTCTGGCTGTTCGCGACGTTCGCGTTCGCGCCTCTGCTCGCTGCCGGGCTGGTCCGCCAACGCCCGCAAGCGCGCCTTACCGGAGAAGCATCGTGATAGATCGAGTCCAGGCCATGCGGATCTTCGTGCGCATCGTCGACGCCAGCAGTTTCACGCGCGCCGCCGAATCCCTCGAAATTCCGCGCGCCACCGCGACAACCACCGTGCAGGCGCTCGAGTCCCTGCTCGGCGTGCAATTGCTGGTACGCACGACGCGCAAGGTCACGGTGACCGCGGAAGGCGCCGCGTACTACGAACGCTGCGCGCAGATTCTCGCCGCGATTGAAGAAGTCGAATCGGGCCTGTTCAACCGTCCGGAGAATTTGCGCGGCCGCTTGCACGTGGCGATGCCGGGGATGATCGCCGCGTCGATCGTGGTGCCCGCGCTGGCCTCGTTCCGTGCGCTGCATCCGCATGTCGAGCTGGCGCTCAGTGTGATTCAGCGTACCCTCGACCCCGTCAGCGAAAGCGTGGATTGCAGCATCGAACTGGGGGAGTTGCCCGACTCCCGACTGCTCGCGCGCCGCCTCGGGTTGCTCGAACGCGTAACCTGCGCGAGCCCGGCCTATCTGGCGCGCTTCGGCCAGCCGAGGCATCTCGACGACCTCTCGGGTCACGTCGCGGTGAACTGGCTGTCGACGCAAACCGGGCGGCGTGTGGATTTCGAGTTCAGCGTGGCAAGGCGGCCGAGCAAGGTGAAGGTCGACAGCTTCATTCATGTGAACGATGAACACACCTATCTCGCATGCGGTCTTGAAGGCTTGGGGCTGATTCAACCCGGGCGCGCCACCGTCGCGCCGTATCTGGCATCCGGACAGTTGCTCGAGGTCTTGCCGAAGTGCAAGCCCACAGCAATTCCCATCTCTGTGACGTATGTGAAAAGCCGGCAGATTTCGCCGCGCGTGCGGGCGTTTGTCGACTGGCTCGCCGAGATTTTTGAAAATGCGCCGGGGACGGTCAAGGCATCGCCACCGCTAGCCGAACCGCCGTTCTGGCCCGTACTCGATGCGCAGCAGGGGTGTTACGACGTCGATGCGGCATCGCGTTAGGGCGCATTGGCGGCATAAGCAGCACCGGCAATGCTCGCCTCAACGCGCCTGCGCGACCTTCGCACCGCCGGTTTGGGGCGGCTCAACCCATCGTGGTTCCGAATCTCAACTGTGCTCTGACGCCGCCACTTGAGCAGCGGCCGCTTCCGCCGCAGCCAAGGCAGGCGACACGATCGCCGCCTGACCGGTCTGCCGGCGCGAGCGGCCTGAACTCAGATAGTCGGCGATCGAGTCCTGCGTGACTTCGCCGACGTAACGACCGTCGCCATCCAGCACCGGCATCCACGACGAGTTGAACTGATACATCTTCGACAGCACGATGCGCAGATGCTCGTCGGCGCTCACCGTTGCCTTGAACTCGCTCAGATGCTCGCCACACACACCCTGCCCTGCTCGCGCGGCACGGCGCGTCACGTAACCGAGCGCCTGCTGGTTGTCGTCGACGATGGTCAGGTAGCGGCTATCGCTGTCGTCCATCATCCGGAACGCGCGCGTAAGCGGCATATCGGCACGGGCAGTTTCCGGCTGCGTCGCGGCGTCACCGGCCTTGACCAGCAGCAGGCGTTTCAACGTGCTGTCCTGACCGACAAACGCGCCGACAAACTCATCGCGCGGGTGCGCGAGCAGCGTGTCCGGATGATCGTATTGCACCAGTTGCCCGCGGCGGAACACGGCGACGCGATCACCGAGCTTGATCGCTTCGTCGATATCGTGGCTCACCATGATCACCGTCTTGTTCAACTGACGCTGCATCTGGAAGAACTCGTTCTGGATCGACTCGCGATTGATCGGGTCGACCGCGCCGAACGGCTCGTCCATCAACAGCACCGGCGGATCGGCAGCCAGCGCGCGAATCACGCCGATCCGCTGCTGCTGCCCGCCCGACAGTTCGCGCGGATAGCGCTTCAGATACTGCTTCGGATCGAGTGCGACCATCGACATCAGCTCGGTTGCGCGCTCGCGGCAGCGCTTCTTGTCCCAGCCGAGCAGACGCGGGACGACCGTGATGTTCTCTTCGATCGTCATGTTCGGGAACAAGCCGATCTGCTGGATCACATAGCCGATGTGGCGGCGCAGTTCCACTTCGTTCAACGCCGAGGTGTCCTCGCCGTTAATCAGCACCCGGCCCGAGGTCGGCGCAATCAGACGGTTGATCATCTTCAACGTGGTGGTCTTGCCGCAGCCCGACGGTCCGAGAAACACGCAGATTTCTCCTTCGCCGACAGTGAGGCTCACCGAGTCGACGGCGCGTACCGGCTGGCCGTCTTTCTGCGTAAACGTCTTGGTCAGTTTGTCGAGTTCGATCATGTCTTTTGTACTCCCTTCGGTGTCAGCAAGCGTTGCAGCGCTTGCAGCAGCAAGTCGGCGACGATCGCGAGCACGCTCACGAGCACCGCGCCTACCAGTAGTTTCATCATGTTGCTCTGGCCGATCGCGCGGATAATCAGCGTGCCGAGGCCGCCCGCGCCGATCACCGCGGCAATCGTCATCACGCCGATGTTCATCACCACCGCTGTGCGCACGCCGCCGAGAATCACCGGCACCGCAAGCGGCAAATCGACGAGCCGCAAGCGTTGCCAATCCGTCATGCCGATGCCGATACCGGCTTCCTTGATGCCGGCGTCGACGTTGCGTAGCGCAAGGTAAGTGTTACGCATGATCGGCAACAGCGAGTAAAGGAACACGGCGGTGATCGCGGGTACCGCGCCGATGCCCTGGCCGAAGCGCGAGAACACCGGAATCATCAAGCCGAACAGCGCGATTGACGGCAAGGTCAGCACCACGGTTGCAACGCTCAGCAGCGGCGCGGCAAGCCACTCATGCCGATTGATCAGGATACCCAGGGGTACGCCGACGATAATCGCGCATCCCACCGCGATACCCACCAGCCAGATGTGCTGGACTGTCAGTTGCAGAAGTTCCGGCCAGTTGGCCGATAAGTAGTCGAATACAGTCATATCAAGGTCTCCGCTCAGGGCAGCTTGTGCGTGCGCAGGAACTCCGCTGCGACTTCACGCACCGGCTTGCCGTCGATGTCGACCTGCTTGTTCATCTCCAGCATGGCGTCGTTGTTCAGCGCGTCGGACAGCGCGTTCAACTGCGCGGCGAGTTGCGGGTTCTGGTCGAGGATCGGTTTGCGCACCACCGGCGTGGCGTTATACGCGGGGAAATAGTGGCGGTCGTCTTCGAGCGGCACGATGTTGAAGCCCTTCACGCGGCCGTCCGTCGTGTAGATCAGACCGATCGGCACCTGGTTGTTATGCAACGCCGTATAGACGAGGCCCGGATCCATCTGACGCGTTTCCGCGCGGCTGAACTGCATACCGTAGGCGGCTTCGAGCGGCTTCAAACCGTCCGGACGATTGGCGAACTCCGCATCCATCGCGAACACGTGCTTCTTCTTCGGCTCGGCGGCGATCTTCGCGGCGAGTTGCGAAATCGTGCGGATGCCGGTTTGCTGCGCTACCTGCTGCGGTAAACCAAGCGCGTAGGTGTTGTTCAACGGGGAGCAGTCGAGCCAGACGAGGCCACGTTTTGCATCGAGTGCTTTCACGCGCTCGTACATCGTCTTCGGATCGAGCTTCTCGGTGATCTTGTTGTACACAATCGCGGCCGTGCCGGTGTATTCCCACGTGATATCGACCTGGCCGTTCTCCTGCGCACTGCGCAACAGCGTGCTGCCGAGACCGGTGCGGGCGTCGACCGTGTAGCCCTTCGAGCGCAGATACTGCGAGGTGATTTCGGTCAGGACGTATTGCTCGGTGAAGTTCTTGCCGCCGAGTACCAGGGTGGCCGCACTTGCATGGAGGCTGGTGACGAGCAGCGCACCGGCTGCGATCCAGCGGCAGCGTTTGAACAGATTCATCATGCCGTCACCCCGCGTCGTGCGAGCAGGTAGCGGCTGCCGGCCGAGACGATGCCGTCGAGCACCAGCGCGAGAATCGCGGTGGCCGCGGCACCAAGCAAAAGCTGCTGCTGATTGTTCAGATAGATGCCCGGAAAGATCAGCGTGCCGAGGCTGTCCGCGCCGATCAGATATGCGAGCGGTGCGCTGCCCACGTTGATCGCGAGCGCCGTGCGCACGCCGCCGATGATGATCGGCATCGCGTTGGGTAACTCCACGCGCAGCAGCGATTGCCAGCCGGTCATGCCGAGACCTCGGGCTGCTTCACGCAAGGCGGGCGACACGCTTTTCATGCCTTCGTAAGCGTTACGGGTGATCGGCAGCAACGACGCGAGAAACAGCGCAACCAACGCAGGTATATCGCCAATGCCGAAGATGCCGAGCGCGATCGCCAGCACTGCCAACGATGGGATCGTGTTGCCGATATTGAAGATCTGCATGAAACGCTCGGCATGACGCGCGAACGACGGCCGGCTGAGCAGCACGCCACAGGGGATGCCGACCAGCAGTGCAAGCGCCATCGAGTAACCGACCAGCAGCAGATGCCGTTTCGTGTAGTAGACGAGATCGGGTGCGTACTGGTGCAATGCGCCGAGGTCGATCGCGCGGCACAGCAGCGCGACGACAATGCCGATGGCGACAAGACTGCCGATCAGTCTGGCAGGACGTTGAATCATGAAGATGCGCCTCCTTGTTCGAGCGACGCGCGGAAATAGCCACGCCGCACAGGCGTCGTGACGACGCTGCGAATGGGAAGTTCGGGACGCGGCTAGTGCCGCGAATTGAACCGAGTGGTGCCGGGGAGTCTGTTTTTTCCTCGGCGCGAGGGCGGTGGTTTTGCTTTCGCCTTCGGTGGCTTGCCAGTCAGCGAAGACTGGTGCCAGATCCATCGATGACGCGGATAGCTACGCCAGGTAGCTTGTCCGCTTGGCGGGGCAGAGCCCCTGGGGTGCTGGTTTTTGATCTGCAAGGCTGAATGCGATTTACTGCCAATGTGCACTCAACCCCTTCTAACTTTAGCTATGTAGCCGGGATTTCACGGTTAGGATGCTGGGATTATACGGATGTTGGGTGGCTTCGTCTACCCATGTGGTTAATCCATAGCATTTACGGTGCTGCTTTCCTAGCGATCTGAGGGCACCTATTCTCGTTTTGTTTGTGGTCTATCAGCGTAGCCCCGTGCGGGGCGCCTGCCCTTTTGCCCCCGAAAAAGCTCACCGTCAGGGTCTTTCTTCGCTCCCGAAAACGCTCACCTTGAACCCTGCTGGTGCGTGCGGCACGCATTCATCACCCCGGCAGGCTCATGGTTCACTTGCCGCCAAACACCGGAGGCCGCCGCTCCGAAAACGCGGCCAGTCCCTCGCTGAAATCCGCGCTCTCGCAGGCCTGTCGGCGAAGCTCGGCAATCTGTTCCATCGCCTGCACAGGCATGGGTTGCGAATGGGCCGCGGCGGATTAAGGCACGGCCCCGAAGCGCGGTGCGCTCAGGACGCGCTCACGCGCCGCGCAAAGAGTCGCCGCGTGAGATCGAATGCCACCAGATTCCCGGCCACCACCAGCAGGAGCCCGAGCACCGCCAACGCGGACCATTGGTAGCCCTCGAATATCGTCGAGACGGCAAGCGCCACGATCGGAAACAGCACGGTGCAGTAAGCGGCCCGCTCCGGTCCCATGCGTCCAACCAGCATCAGGTACGCCGTAAAACCGATCACCGAGCCGAAGATCGCCAGATAAGCGAGCGCGCCGAGATAACGCACGTCAGGCTCGATAGAGAACGAGAAACCGGCCAGCACGCTTCCCACCGTCAGGATGCTCGCGCCGATCAGCATGGCCCAGCTATTGGTGGCGAACGGGTGCAAGCCCATCGATTGCATCCGGCTCGACAGCAGATTGCCGGCCGAAAAGCACAAGGTGCCAAGGAACGCGATAGCGAGCCCTAGCCACACCGCGTGGTCGCCCAGGTGCCCGGCCATCTGCTGGACGAACAGGCAGACGATGCCGACCAGCCCCAATGCCGCCCCCGCAATCGCCGACGGCTGCAAAGGACGGCCCATGAACAGCCGGCCGTTGATCGAGTTCAGCAGCGGCGCGGTAGAAAACACCACCGCGACGAGGCCGCTCGGCACCACCTGTTCCGCGTAGTAGAAGCACAGAAAGTTCAGGCAGAAGAGCGCCAGACCTTGCGCGGCAAGAAAGCGCCACGCGGCGCGCGGCGGCCAGATCGGCCGGCGCATGATGCGCAGCAGCGCGAATAGCACCAGTGCCGCAATCCAGAACCGCCACGCAATCGACACCGGCGGCGGTACCGAACCCAATTGCCATTTGATCGCGATCCACGTGGTGCCCCAGATCAGCACGGTGGCGGCATAGAGCAAAAAATTCATGACGAAGCCTGTGGCAGCAATAAGCGAGAGTGCCACTATGCTGCGGCGCCGGCAAAGGCAGTTGTCCAGGATTGCGCACTTTTTCGGGGTGATACACCGCCCGCGACCGCTCGCCGTATACTGGCTGCTCGTCCTGTCATCGAATGCAGCCCGCTCCTCTCCGTGAACACCACCCTGCCCGCCTCCGTGATCGAACCCACTGAAACGCCGTTCGGCCTTCAGTCGGTTTGTCACACGCTGCAGAGCGCCAACGCGAATCTCGAACGCTTCGCGTGGCTGGGCGACCGGCTTGCCATCGCGCTCTGGACACGCGAAACCGAGGAAGCCGAGACCATCTATGAGCGGCCCGGCCATCACACGCTGTCGTGCTATCTGGACGGCGGCTATCGCACCGAGCGGCAGAAGATGCCCGGGCGCTACGGCGCGCCGTCGCGGCTTTGCGCGTTGCCGGGCGACCATGAATCGCGCTGGTGGGTGCGCGGTCACATGCATTTCATGCATCTGTACTTCCTGCCTGAACACTTCACGCAGCGCGCCGTGCAGGAACTCGATCGCGAGCCGCGCGAACTGACGCTGGCCGATCGCACCTATTTCGAAGACGCCCGCATCGCGAGCCTGTGTCAATCGCTCGCCAACGAAGACTGGCAGGATCCCGACGGCCTGCTGCGGACGAATGAGGCCGCGCATCAGGTCTTGAGCCTGCTGCTGCGCGCACAAGGCGTGCGCCGCACGGACACGTCGCTGAAGGGCGGTTTGTCGGTTGCGACCCGGCGGCGCTTGCGCGATTACATCGAGAACCATCTCGCGCAAACGCTCACGCTCGGCGAGCTTGCCGGCGTGGCGGCACTATCCGAGTTCCATCTCGCGCGCATGTTCCGCACGTCGTTCGGACTTCCGCCCGCGGCCTGGATCGCGCAGCAACGGCTCGAACGCGCCCGCACGCTGCTGCGCACCACGAGGCTGCCGCTCGCACAAGTCGCCGAACAATGCGGCTATGCCGACGCCAGCCATTTCAGCCATCGCTTTCGTGAAAGCGTCGGCGTGGCGCCGGCGGCATATCGACAGGTAGTCGGCGCCGCCTAGTGGTTCACCGCCCTCACTGCAAAGCCATTGCCAGCACACGCGCGACATGGATCGCGTCGACGCCCGCCCCGTCGTGAATCTGATGCCGGCAACTCGTGCCGTCCGCGACCATCACCGTATTGCCGTCGATCTTGCGCACCGCCGGCAGTAGCGAGAGTTCCGCCATTGCCTGCGATGTCGCGTAATGCTCGGCTTCGTAGCCGAAGCTACCCGCCATTCCGCAGCACGACGATTCCACCGTCGACACCTTCAGGTCAGGAATCCACTTCAGCACGGTTTGCACGGGTGTGAACGCATCGAAAGCCTTCTGGTGGCAGTGACCATGTACGAGCGCCTGCTCCTTTGCCAACGGCTTCAATGCGAGTCGCAAGCGTCCGGCCTTTTCCTCGCGCACCAGAAACTCTTCGAACAGAAACGCCTGTTTCGAAAGCCGTTGTGCTTCTTCGCCGAAACCGTAGTGCAGAAACTCGTCGCGCAACGACAGCAGACACGACGGCTCCAATCCGACAATCGGCACGCCGCGCTCGACAAAAGGTTTGAACAGATCGAGCATGCGCCGCGCTTCCTGCTTCGCTTCATCGACCAGACCGGCCGCGAGGAAGGTTCGGCCGCAGCACACCGGCCGCTCGCCCTGACGCGCATTGAAGTGCACCGTGTAGCCGGCGGCTTCCAGCACCTGTTGCGCGGCGCGTGCGTTCTCGGGCTCCATGTTGTTGTTGAACGTATCGACGAACAGCAGCACTTCTTTCAGCGCGCCGCCTCGAGGCGGCTTCGCCGCCGACGCGCTCGCCAGAAACGATTTCCTGAAACGCGGCAGCGTGCGTTCCGGCGCAAAACCTACCGCCCGCTTGAACCATGCCGACAACACCGGCACGTTATCCGCCAACGCCATCAATCCAGGCACCCGGCTCGCCGTTGCGGCATAGCGCGGCATGAAGGCCACCAGCCTGTCGCGCAGACGCAGTCCATGCCGTTTGACGCGCGCCGCCCGCGCCTCGATCTTGAACTTCGCCATATCGACGCCCGTCGGGCAATCGCGCTTGCAGCCCTTGCACGAGACGCACAGATCGAGCGTGTCCTTCACATCGTCGCTGGCAAGTCCTGCTTCGCCGAGTTGCCCGGAGATCGCCAGACGCAACGTGTTCGCGCGCCCTCGTGTCACATGTTGCTCATCCTTCGTCACGCGATAACTCGGGCACATGGTGCCCGCGTCGAACTTGCGGCAATGGCCGTTGTTGTTGCACATCTCGACGGCCTTCGCGAGACCGCCCGACAAATCATTGCCGCTGCCCGGCAAGGTCTCCTGCCCCGTCAGCGGATCGCGTTCGACGTTCCAGGCGGACCAGTCGAGCGCGGTCTCGATCGGACGCGCGGCGTAGCCCGGCGCGAAGCGAAAATTGCGCGCATCGTCCATCTTCGGCGGACGCACGATCTTGTCGGGATTGAAACGATTGTCCGGATCGAACAGCGCCTTAATCTCGGTGAACGCCTGGTTCAGACGCGGCCCGTATTGCCATGCGACCCATTCGCCGCGGCACAAACCGTCGCCGTGCTCACCCGAATATGCGCCCTTGTATTCACGCACCAGGGCGGCCGCTTCTTCGGCGATCGCGCGCATCTTGAGCGCCCCGTCGCGCCGCATGTCGAGAATCGGCCGCACGTGCAGCGTGCCGACGCTCGCATGCGCGTACCACGTGCCTTCTGTCCCGTGCCGATGGAACACCTCGGTCAGTCGGCTCGTATATTCCGCCAGATGTTCGAGCGGAACCGCACAGTCTTCGATGAAGGAGACCGGCTTGCCGTCGCCCTTCATGCTCATCATGATGTTCAGTCCGGCTTTGCGGACTTCCCACAGCGCTTTCTGTTCGTTCGCGGCGGGCATCTCGACAACCGAATCGGGCAAGCCCAGATCGGCCATCAGTTCGGTGAGTTGCTTGAGCGACGCAAGCTGCTCGTCAGCGTTCTCGCCCGCGAATTCCACCAGCAGGATCGCTTGCGGCTCGCCGACCAGCGCCTTCTCGATCACCGGCCGGAAAGAGGGATTACTCATCGCCAGATCGATCATCGTGCGATCGACCAACTCCACGGCCACCGGCTTCAGCTTGACGATGTGCTGCGTGAGGTCCATCGCTTGCCAGAAGGTCGGGAAATTCACCACGCCCAGCGTTTTATGCTGAGGCAGCGGTGCGAGCTTCAGCGTCAATTGCCGGCTGAACGCCAGCGTGCCTTCCGAACCGATCAGCAGATGCGCGAGATTGGCGATACCGTCGTCGGTATAAGCGCGCGGGTTCTGGCAATCGAACAGGTCGATGTTGTAGCCCGCTACGCGCCGCAGCACCTTCGGGATACGCTCGACGATTTCATCATGCTCGCGCCCGGCGATCCGCTTCACGCCTTCCACGATCTGCTGCAGGCGCGCGCCTTGCGGCGCCTGCAGCAATGACGCGAAATGTGCTTCACTGCCGTCGGCGAGAATCGCGTCGATCGCCTCGACGTTGTGCACCATGTTGCCGTATTCGATCGAACGCGAACCGCACGAGTTGTTGCCGGCCATGCCGCCGATCGTGCATTGCGCCGCCGTCGAGACGTCGACGGGAAACCATAGACCGTGCGGTTTCAGCCATGCGTTCAGGTGGTCCAGCACGACGCCCGGCTCTACCGTCACGGTACGCGCGTCGGCATCGAACGCGACGATGTTGTTCAACCATTTGCTGGTATCGATAACCAGCGCTTCGCCGACCGTCTGGCCACATTGGCTGGTACCCGCGCCGCGCGCGAGCAGCGGCACTTTCTCGCTACGCGCAATCTCCAACGCGATCCGCAGGTCGTCCTGATCGCGCGGCACCACCACGCCGATCGGCGTGATCTGGTAGATCGACGCGTCGGTCGAATAACGGCCGCGGCTCGCCGCATCGAATAACACGTCGCCGCGCAAGGACTTGCGCAGATGCTGTGCGAGCGGCGTCGTCAGGCGCGCGGCGGACGGCACGAGATGGATCGGCTTGACGAGCAAAGCGGAGGTGGGGTTCGTCATATCGTCGGCCTGGAAGAAAACGGACTAGTACAGTGTCAGGCTGATCGGCGCGAGCCCTTCAATGCGCCCGCTGGCCGTGCCCGCGCTCTGCGGGAAAAACATTCCGGTATACGAACCGGTCGTGACGATCATCTCCGGCGTGATCGCAATGCCGCGCGACGTCGCGTGATTGACAAGCCATGTCAGAAGGCGTCGCGGATCGCCGGCCGGATTGGCGGGCGTCGTCTCGACCACGTCGAGGCCTTCAAAGCTGAACCGCAACGACGGGGACAAAAACGGAAAATCCTCGCGATACGGCGTGAATTCGCCGACGATCAGCGCGCCGTGATTCTGCAAGTCAGCAAGCTGGGCGAGCCTGTCGACGTCGGGCCAGTTGGCATAACGGCTCGCCACGATCTCGATGGTCGTGCCGATCGAGCCGATACCGCCCAGCACGTCGGCTTCGCTATAAGACGTGGCTGATGGCTCGAAACGGCGGCCGAAGCGGAATGCGATCTCCAGTTCGAGTCCCAGTGGCGTGAAGGTTTTGCGCGACAAGCGTGCGCCGTCGGCGTGCAGATCGCTCGCCGGCAGCGGTGCGCCCTGGATCGGGCCGCTGTCGGACTTCGCGCCGATCTTCCAGCCGCCGATCGGCGCGTCCAGCGCGCGCAGAATGTCGTGCTGGATCGCGTAGGCGGCGGCGCCGTCTGCTGGAATCTGCTCCGCCGGCAACGCATCGAGCGTCAGGTGATGGCGGCGCGCGTCGGCCAGACGTTGACTCAGTGATGTTGTCATTGCTTTCAAGGCGAAAAGAAGGAACGGTGCTGCCTGCTTATGCGCCCACGCCGGTAGTCGCATGCGCTTTGTCGGCCGCATTGAGGTCAAACTTGCTTTCCGGCTGCATGCGGAACGCGAGCACCACGCCGAGCGCCATCAACAGCATGCTGCCGACGAACGGCAACTCCCAGCTGCCGAAGTAGTCGATCAGGAAGCCGCCGACCACCGGCGAGACGATCGCGGCAAAAGCCGAGCCGGTGTTCATCATGCCGCTCGCGGTGCCTGAGTATTCCGGCGCGATATCCATCGGAATCGCCCACATGGGACCAATCGTCATTTCGGCGAAGAAGAAGCCCGACGCAAGGCACGCCATCGACACATACAGGTGGTGCGTGAACATCAGCGGAATCAGCGAGAGCAGACAAAAGAACATGCACACCGACACCATCCAGCTGCGCGCACGCTTCAGGCTGCGGGTACGCGTGAAGATCCAGTCGGTCACAATGCCGCCGAGCGTATCGCCGAGCACGCCGGCAAAGAACACGACCGAGGCGAAGATCGCCGACTTTTGCAGTTGCAGGTGATAGCTGTGCAGGAAGTACTGCGGAATCCAGCTAAGGAACAGCCACAAAGTCCAGCCGTAGCAGAAGTACACGATCGTGACCGGCCACATGCGGCGAAACAGTTTGCCCCACGGCACGCCGGCCGCTTTCGGTTTCGGCGCGGGCAAGACTTCGAGTTCCTCGGCCGTGATGCGCGGATGATCTTTCGGATGTTCGGTGAACGTGAACGCCCACACCGCGACCCACAGCAAGCTGAACACGCCGCAGATATAGAACGATTCGCGCCAGCCCCAGGTCGCCATCACGAGCACGATCAAGCCCGGTGCCACCGCATTGCCGATACGCGACGCCGCGTGGGTGATGCCCTGCGCGAAGCCGCGTTTTTCTTTCGCGACCCAACGCGCCATTGCCGAGGTCGCGGCGGGAAACGTGGCGCCTTCGCCGAAACCGAGCAGCACGCGTGCGGCCAGCAACGAGACCAGGCCACCCGCGAGACCGGTCAGCAGCGTCGCGACACCCCAGATGGCGCCGCAGAAGATCAGCGTGCGTTTCGCGCCGAAGCGGTCGCTGACCCAGCCACCGATGATCTGAAAAATCAGATACGGGTAAGCGAAAGCGGAAAACACGAGGCCCACCTCAGTATGGGACAGGCCAAATTCCTTGCCAAAACCCGCCGCCGCGGTGCTGACGTTGACGCGGTCAAGGTAGGTGATGAAGTACATGATGCAGAGCATCACTAGAACGATACTGGTCGCACTGCTCACACGAAACCGCTTCATCGTCTCTCTCCATTGCAGTCTGTCGACGGCGCGCCTGGAATGGCGCGCTGCATCGTCGCCCGTCAGCGGTCTGCGCCGCGGGGATATCGCTTGTTGTTCATGAGCCGCGTTCTATGCGCGGTTTCGTGAGGGAAGTGCTCCCCGCCTTCCCCCTGCTGCGAGATGCGCCTGAGTGCTCAGGTGCTTAAGGTGCTTAAGGTGTTTAAGCTGCGGCTTTCAGTCCCGAGGCCTGAGTCGGCTGGCTCAGCCACTCCATAGCGGCAGGCAAGCCGCTTTCCTTGAGCGGTACGCCCGCGAGCCGCAGACCCATTTCGCAACCGGCCAGTGTTGCCAGCAGCATCAGGTCGTTGCAGTCGCCCAGATGGCCGATGCGGAACATGCGGCCTTTCATCTTGCCGAGACCGGTACCGAGCGACATGTCGAAGCGTTCGTAGATGACCTTGCGCACCGCGTCGGCATCGATGCCATCCGGCATCATCACGCCGGTCAGCACCGGGCTATACACGGCGGGGTCCGCGCACTGAATCTCCAGACCCCAGGCGCGAACCGCACGGCGGGTGGCTTCGGCGAGACGCTCATGACGGGCGAACACGTTGTCGAGCCCTTCGCCAAGAATCATCTCCAGCGCCTCGTTGAGCCCGTACAGCAGGTTCGTGTTCGGCGTGTACGGCCAGTAGCCGGTCTTGTTCATCTCGACGATGTCGGTCCAGTCCCAGAAGCTGCGCGGCAATCTGGCCTGCTTACTGGCGGCGAACGCCTTCGGGGAGATCGCGTTGAAGCTGATGCCCGGGGGCAGCATCAAACCCTTTTGCGAGCCCGACACGGTGACGTCGACGCCCCATTCGTCATGGCGATAGTCGGCGCAGGCGAGACCCGAGATCGTGTCGACCAGCAGCAGCGCCGGATGGCCGGCGGCGTCGATTGCGCGGCGCACGGCGGCGATATCCGAGGTGACGCCCGTGGAGGTTTCGTTATGGACGACGCACACTGCCTTGATCGCGTGTTGCGTGTCGGCGCGCAGGCGCTCCTCGATCATGTTCGGCTGCACACCACGACGCCAGCCTTCAATGCCAGGCAGACCGAGGAACTCCGGCTTCAGCCCGAGGCTTTCCGCCATCTTTTTCCACAGCGTGGCGAAGTGACCGGTTTCGAACATCAGCACGTTGTCGCCGGGGCTGAGCGTGTTCGACAGCGCCGCTTCCCAGGCGCCCGTACCGGAAGCCGGATAGATCACCACCGGGTGTTGCGTCTTGAAGATTTTCTTGATGCCTTCGAGCACCTTCAGACCAAGTTCGCCGAACTCGGGGCCGCGATGATCGATGGTCGGGTAGCTCATCGCACGGAGAATGCGATCGGGCACCGGGCTCGGACCCGGGATCTGCAGGAAGTGACGGCCAGCGGGGTGAAAGTCTAACTTGAGCATTGGGCTCCTCCGATTGAATTTTGCATGCAAAAAACTATATCAGACGATCCGTGACGGATCCAAGGCGAAAATTGCCTGCCGGCACCGGTGTTTACCCGCGCTATTAACTAATCTGGATGCTTCCGCTAAAATCCTGCCTAACACGATGGTGAGGGTTTTTGTATGCAAAATTCGGATTTCGATGCGGGTGTGACCGCGTTCCCGCTGATGCCGAAGGTTGAGCGCCAGCGCTTGCACGACACGGTGGTGGAGCACATTCGCCGTTTTATCGTCGAGGGGGTGCTGGAGCCGGGCAAGAAACTGAACGAGCGCGAGCTATGCGAGACGCTTGGGATTTCGCGCACGCCGTTGCGGGAGGCGCTGAAGGTGCTCGCCGCCGAAGGGCTGATCGAGATTTCGCCGAATCGCGGTGCGTCGGTGTCGAAGATGTCGGAAGCGGAGTTGCGCGAGACCTTTGAGTTGATGAGTGGTCTTGAGGCTTTTTCGGGCGAGTTGGCGGCGGAGCGGATGACGGCTGCCGAACTCGCCGAGATCAAGGCGTTGCACTACGCGATGCTGGCTTGCCGGACGCAGAACGATCTGGCTGGGTACTACAGCCGCAACCAGGCGATTCACGACAAGATCAATGAGGCGGCGAGGAATTCAGCACTGCGGCAGACTTATGTTGCTGTGAATCGGCGCTTGCAGGCGTTGCGGTTTCGGTCGAATTTTCAGATCCCTAAGTGGGATAGCGCGATTCATGATCATGATGAGATGCTGAAGGCGCTTGAAGCGCGGGACGGGAAGAAGTTGAGCGCGATTCTTCGGCAGCATTTGCTGGATAAGAGGGATGCGGTTTTGCAGGTGCAATCGAGGGAGGAAGTGGCGGCTTCGGTGTTGAAGGCTTGAGGGGTCATTTGCCAAAACTTATACCCATAAAATGTCCGCAAGCCTGTGGAGAACCTCAGGACATCTTGGCCAAGCCGTTGACGGAACAGAAATATCTAGTCGTGATTGATGAGTAAGCATCACTCGTCAACCCGCTACGGGTCATGCAGAAAAAACGAGAATAACGAACCTATCAGTGTAGGCGCGACACCCCATCCCCTAGTTGTCCACATAATTTGTGATCAAGGCTGTGGATAACACGCTCACAACCGTGCCAAGCCACTGATGCAAATACATTCTGTCGCGTCGATGCATCTGGCAGCCTGCTTTGCAATTGGCTGAAGCCGCGTTTTATCTGGCTTGATCCGGACAGAGCCGGACTAATGACACGCCATCATCACGCACTGGCGTTGCGTCGCCCCCCGCTCCTTACCAACGACAATCCGCCTGCCTGTCCGAGGCGCAGGCAATCGTTCGACAACTGCGTCTTTTACTGCGCCTGACCTTTCCAGGCACCACTGCAGAAAATTCCGGCACACCGCTGCGCAACCTTTCTTGATTATTGCGAAGCACGCTAAACAGCGCCCGAACGGTGGAAGCCTGACCCGCCAGCGCTTTTTCGCTGTTCTGAGACGTGGTTAAGACACTACTGGACGAAATAGATGATTTATACAAGGTATCGGCGCGCTGCGTCTTTAATTATTACTTTCTCGCTTGCGTTTTTCCTCGGATGCATTTTTATGCAAAAACAAGAAGCGAGAAAAAGTGTAGCGCGAGCGATCGATCCCATGAAAGGTGATATCGGCGCCAAGGATACCAAGTCTGATAACACAAATTCACAGGATCCTGCAGCCTCGTTCAATCCATTTCCGATTGCATCACCGATGCACCGTGAATTCGATGAGTATCGAACATGGGTGATAAGTAATAAAAAACTAGCGGCTGTTGGCGATTCAGCGACGCCGGGTTATTTGCTGAGATTGTCCGGTCAACTTCAAGCAAAGGGAGTGCCCCGGTTGCCGACCGAGCTGCTGGAACAACGTCTATCCTCGGTTAGCAAGATATTGCCCTCGCTGGACACCCATCTGTGCAGCACCTTCATGAGAGGAGGACTCAGCGCTGCGGAGTTCTTCATCAAAGCTTATCCGGCAATGGAATCGTTCAGTGCCGAGGAAGCAAAAGCATGGATCACCTTCAACAAAGCCGCCATTGAAGCACAACTGAATGGGGCGCCGGTTATCGTGCTGTCAACTGACAACGCTACGCAGGGTATTGTAAAAATCGCCCAATCAATGTATGGCCCCCAATCCAGTGCGTTCATTTCCGGACTAGTGAACCTGAAGACGGCCAACGACGAAGACACGTGCACAACGGTCAAGATTCTTTATGCCAAAGGTAATGCTTTGCCTGAGCCTTATCGTGGATACATGGCAAGAATGCTTCTCACAGGAGCAGAAGGTAACGAAAAGCTTTGACAGGAATCATGTTTAAAAACAAATTTATCCCAATAAACGGTGATTTGATCCAACTTTTATAACTCTAATTGAGACTACCAAGTAATGGTAACTTATTCGTTTTCTGACTATTTTGGTCCTTTGTTCGACACCGCCGCTTCGGTCGGTACTGCCATAGAGACAGCGGCCTCAGGCGACGAAATAGGGACGGTGCTCGCCATCGGCACGGCGATTGCCAGTGGCAGAGCAACTTTGACTGACAACGCAAGTTTAGGGACGCTCAGCGCGACAATCGGCACCGCTAGCGCGGCTGTGACCGCCTACAACAAACTCGGGAATCAGATTGACACAATGTCTGGTTCACTGACTACCTACAACGATGCAGTAGCGTCCGGCAATCAGGGAGCAATAAGCGCTGCCGGTTTAGCAGTGACAAGTTCCGTCTCGACCGTAGTCAATACCATCGGGGCGGTGATCGCGGGTGTTGCCGGTGCGATAGCAGCGGCCGGTATGGCCGGATCGGCAGCGATGGCTCCCATTGCCAGTCTCGGTCTGGCGATTTCGGCTGCGGCGGGATTGTTGGCAATGACCGCAAGCAACGCCGTTACGGACAAAGTAAAAGCTGCCGCAGCCGAAATCGGCAATCTGCTCAACAACATCGAGTCGCAGTTGGGCACTGGCTCACCGAATTCCGGTCAGCCGGGCGCACCTGGCGCAAGCGAGAAAGGACCCGAATCCGGCGCCGGGGGTGCCGCGATGGGCAAATACCCGGGTGATGACGCGCTTATCAGCCCGCTTGTCCTCGACCTGACCGGTTCGGGAATCAACCTGACACCGCTGAACACAAGTTCCCCCTACTTCGACTTGGTCAACGACGGCTTTGCCCGCCAAACCGGTTGGGTCGGTGCCGGCATGGGCTTGCTCTGTTTCGATCCGAACGACCAGAACATCACGAATATTACCCAGCTATTCGGCAACGAAACGACCGACGGATTTGACGTCCTGCGTAAGCTCGACGCCAATCACGACAACGTTATCGACGCATCAGATCCCGCATTTGCAAGCCTGCGGGTGTGGGTCGATGCCAACGGGAACGGCGCCTCTGATTCAGGCGAACTCTACACGCTCAGTCAACTCGGCATTGTTTCTATCAACCTGAACGCCACTGCAGTAACTGAAACCATCGCAGGCAACAAGATAAGTTCGATTAGCAGCTATACGCTGGCAGACGGCACCACCCGCGAAATTGCCGATGCGTGGTTCGCCAATAGCACGATGAACACCAAACCGGTTACGCCCGTGGAAGTGACGGCGACTGCCGCGACGCTCCCTCAATTGGCCGGCGCAGGGACATTGCGAGACCTGCGCTCAGCCATGTCACTCGACCAAGGTTTGCAGAATCTGGTGCAGGCCTTTGTTGCCCTGCCGGCTGGCACAAGCCCGTCCAATATCGAATCGGCGGCCCAGGCAATTCTCTTCCAATGGGTGGGAGTTACTTCATTGGACCCCACCTCGCGGGGCGGCTCGATTGACGCACGGCAACTCAGCTTCGTAGACCGGTACCTGGGCCGGTCGTTCAATTCGACCGGTGACGGTGTCAACCCTGGAATCAGGGCGGCGGCCTACTTGCAACAAAGCTGGAATGATCTGTATGACGCGGCGTTGGCGCGCCTTGTCCTGCAATCACCGTTGGCTGCCAGCATAGCGCCCGAATTCAAGTACGACGCCTCCACGGATACGGTCCAGGCGACTGCGACATTCGCACCAGCGTTAGCCGTCGCCTTCCAGCGTCTCGGCACGATCACCGCCGCGAATCTTGCCTCGTGGGACCTGCTGTTACGCGTCGCAGATGCAGCGCGTTTTGACATGGGCATGTCGGATTCCCTGTTTGAGAAATACGTTGCCGCTGCGACTAACGACACCATCGCATCGGTTGCGAACGCCATTGCTTCAGGGTTGAAAATCAGTTTCGACAGTTCCGGTCGTATCCAGGAAACAGGCAGCACGATCTATCACGATTTCTATGCTGGCCCGGGAGTCAGTGTGCTAATTGGTGATCGGGCTGGTAACGACCCCAGCACCCAGTTGCCAGGTCACGACGTATTCCACTACTCCGCAGGTGATGGTGTCGTTGAGATTCGTGAAAGCGACCCGAACTCCAGCGCACCTGCCAATAAACTGAGCTTCGGCCTGGGGATCGACCCGTCATCGATCAAGGCCAACGTCCTGAGCAACGGTGACATGGTGCTGACCCATGGCGTCACAGGCGACCAGATTACGCTGGTGGGGGAATTGCGCGACAGCGGCGGAGGCGTCCAGCTTGTGCAGTTTGCAGATGGCACGACATGGACGAGGTATCAGTTGGTTCAGGTTGCCGCACTCTGCGGAACAACGGGTAATGACACGCTCTATGGGACTGGCAACGCGGAAGTATTCGACGGCAAGGGGGGCAACGACTATGTCCAAGGCGGCGGCGGTGGCGATACGTTTATCTTCAATGCAGGCTACGGGAAGCTGGAAATTTACGAGTCGGACAAAAGCAGCAGCCCCTACAACGTCCTTCAGCTTGGCCCCGGTATCGACAAATCGTCGGTCACAGTGCGGGGGACGGGCAACAGCAGTCTAGTGCTCACGGACGGTATCACGGGCGACCAGATCACCCTCGATTCGGCCATGTTCTTTGCCTATATGGGTGTGCAGGCGGTACGCTTTTCCGACAACACAGTCTGGACGCGCGCGCAACTGATCCAGATGGCCACTACGGGTACGGCGGGGAATGACACGCTCTATGGGACTGGCAACGCGGAAGTATTCGACGGCAAGGGCGGCAACGACTATGTCCAAGGCGGCGGCGGTGGCGATACGTTCATCTTCAATGCGGGCTACGGGAAACTTGAGATTGTTGAGTATGACTCCAGCAGCGCGCCCCATAACGTGCTGCAACTGGGCGCGGGAATCAGCGCATCATCAGTCACGGTGAGAGGCACAAGCAATTTGAGCCTTGTGCTAACGGATGGCATCGCAGGCGACCAGATCACGGTGGATTCGATGATAGGCAGCAGCGGCTATGGCGTTCAGACAGTGCAGTTTGCCGATGGCACGACATGGAACAGGCAGCAATTGCTCCAGATGGCGGCAACTGGCACCGCAGGCGACGACAAACTGTATGGAACCCCTGGCGCGGACGTAATCGATGGCAAAGGCGGCAACGATTATGTTCGGGGGGGCGGCGGTGGCGATACGTTCATCTTCAATGCAGGCTACGGGAAACTTGAAATTGATGAATATGACGCCAGTAACGCGCCCCATAACGTGCTGCAACTCGGCGCCGGAATCAGCGCATCATCGGTCACGGTGAGGAGCTCAAGCAATTCCGGCCTTGTGCTAACGGATGGCATTGCAGGCGACCAGATCACGCTGGATTCGATGATGAGCAGCAGCGGCTATGGCGTTCAGACAGTGCAGTTTGCCGATGGCACGACATGGAACAGGCAGCAACTGCTCCAGATGGCGGCAACTGGCACTGCGGGCGACGACAAACTATATGGAACCCCTGGCGCAGACGTATTCGATGGCAAAGGCGGCAACGATTATGTTCGGGGCGGCGGCGGTGGCGATACGTTCATCTTCAATGCAGGCTACGGGAAACTTGAGATTGATGAGTATGACGCCAGCAGCGCGCCTCATAACGTGCTGCAACTCGGCGCGGGAATCAGCGCATCATCGGTCACGGTGAAGAGCTCAAGCAATTCCGGCATCGTGCTGACGGATGGCATCGCCGGCGACCAGATCACGTTGGATTCGTTTAAGAGCGGCAGCGGCTATGGCGTTCAGACAGTGCAGTTTGCCGATGGCACGACATGGAACAGGCAGCAATTACTCAACATGGCGAATGGCGTCGTGTCTCTCGCTGATCGGCAAGTCAATAACCTGATCGCGGGCATGGCATCTTACGGCGTGCAACCAGCGGCCAGTTCGCAGACACTGGATGCGATCCAACCGCCGCCGCAAGCAACGCTTTCAGCCAACCTGCACTGACGCTCCCTTCCTCCGCTGTTCAGGCATCCGCGGTTTTTTACGTCGCGGATGCCAAAAATACAATATTCCTTGAACGCTCCCGAAATCAACCAGTCGGCGCCTCCCGCACCCGACTCCGGTTCTGATACCGCATCCCCCGACAACCCCGCTCACGATCCGGCGCTAGCGTGCCTTGTCGTCATCGCACGATTTCATGGAATTGCCGCAGACGCCGCGCAGTTACGTCATGCCACTGCGCGTAACAACGAGCGCTTCGACAGTGACGCGCTGGTTCTGAGCGCTCGCTCGATCGGTCTGAAGGCGACGCAGGCACCGCTGCGAATCGACCGGCTTGAGCGCACGCCTTTACCCGCACTTGCGTTTGACAAGGACGGCAAGCATTTCATCATCGCGCGCTGCGACGGCAAGACAGCTTTCATCCTTGAAGCCGAGGCCGCAGCGCCTACTGTACTGCCGCTCGACGCGCTCGCGGCCCGTACTACCGGCCGCATGATCCTGTTCACGTCGCGGGCCTCCCTTGCCGGTGAACTCGCCCGCTTCGACTTTTCGTGGTTCATTCCGGCGATCATCAAATACCGGCGGCTATTGCTGGAAGTGCTCGGCGTTTCGCTGATCCTGCAGATTTTCGGACTTGTCTCGCCACTGATGTTTCAGGTGGTGATGGACAAGGTGCTCGTGAATCGCGCCTACAACACACTCGCCGTTGTCGGCATTGCACTCTTCGTGAGTTCCACTTTCGAGGCGCTACTCACGGGTCTGCGCAATTTCACTTTTTCGCACACCACCAACCGGATCGACGTGGAACTGGGCGCTCGCCTGTTCCGCCATCTGGTGGCCCTGCCATTGCCCTACTTTGCGGCACGACGCGTGGGCGATACCGTGGCACGTGTGCGTGAACTGGAGAACATCCGTAACTTCCTGACGGGCCAGGCATTGACCGCTGTTATCGACCTGGTTTTCTCGATCGTATTCATTGGGGTAATGTGCCTCTATAGCGTGTGGCTCACGCTGATCGTCGTGGCATCGCTGCCGCTCTATGCCGCCGTTTCCGCCATGCTCGTGCCGACTCTGCGCCAGCGTCTGAATGAAAAATTCGCACGTGGCGCGGACAACCAGTCCTTTCTGGTCGAAACCATTTCCAGCATCGAAACGGTCAAGGCAATGGCCGTCGAGCCGCAGTTCATCAAACGATGGGAAACACAACTCGCGGCCTACGTCGCCTCGGGCTTTCGGGTGACAGCGCTGGGCAATATTGGCCAGCAGCTTATCCAGTTCGTCGGGAAACTGGTTACGCTCGCGACACTGCTGCTGGGTGCGAAGCTGGTCATTGATGGCCGCCTGACCGTGGGACAACTGGTTGCGTTCAACATGATGTCGCAGCACGTCGCCTCGCCGGTCCTGCGTCTCGCGCAACTGTGGCAGGACTTCCAGCAGATCGGTATTTCGATGGGGCGTCTCGGTGACATTCTCAATACGCGCAACGAATTGCCGCAGAGCCGTCAGGCACTGCCCGCAGTGAGCGGCAACATCCGGTTCGAGAATATCCGTTTCCGGTATCGTGCGGACGGTCCGCCGATTCTCAATGACATATCTCTCGACGTGCGCGCCGGCGAAGTAATCGGCATTGTCGGCCGTTCGGGCTCTGGCAAGAGCACGCTCACGAAGCTGCTGCAGCGGCTCTACCTTCCCGAGCAGGGCACCGTGCGCATTGACGGTATCGACCTTGCGCTCGCCGATCCGGCATGGCTGCGCCGTCAGGTAGGCGTTGTGCTGCAGGAGAACGCACTCTTTAACCGCTCGATCCGCGAGAACATTGCGCTGACCGATCCGGGCGCGCCACTTGAACTTGTCATGCAAGTTGCAAAGCTGGCCGGCGCGCATGATTTCATCTGCGAACTGCCTCAGGCTTATGACACGCCCGTCGAAGAGCACGGTGGCAATCTGTCGGGTGGCCAGCGTCAGCGGCTGGCGATTGCGCGGGCGCTGCTCACCAATCCGCGCATCCTGATTTTCGATGAGGCGACCAGCGCGCTCGACTTCGAAACCGAGCGCGTTATCCAGAACAATATGCGCGCCATCTGCGCGGGACGAACGGTAATCATCATCGCCCATCGCCTGAGTGCCGTGCGGCATGCGACGCAGATCATCGCGATGGACAAGGGGCGGATTGTAGAACGCGGCACGCACGACGCACTACTCGCGCATGGCGGTTACTACGCCCACCTTATTTCTCTGCAGAACAGTTGATGATGCGACTTCATCTCCAGGCTTTTGCCGATCTGATGCGTCGGTACACGGCTGTGTGGCGGGCCGGGTGGGCGATTCGCGATCAGCTTGATGCACCAGAGAAACTCCGTTACGAACTGGCTTTCCAGCCCGCCCAGCTTGAACTGGTCGAAACACCTCTTCACCCGGCGCCTCGCTGGGCAATGCGCATTCTGGTAATCCTGTCAGTGCTGATCCTGCTGATCGGCATCATTGGCCGGCTTGATATCGTCGTGACAGCAAAGGGCAAGTTTGTTCCCAACGAGCGCGTCAAGATCATCCAGCCGGCGATCACCGGCGTGGTGCGGCAGATTCTCGTCCATGACGGCCAACGCGTCAGTGCTGGACAAGCATTGCTGGTTCTGGACGCGACACAGGCAGCGGCTGATGCGGACAAGGCGCGTTCGTCAAGGATCGATGCAGCGCTCGCCTCCGCCAGGGCGACGGCACTGCTGGATGCGATCGAAACGGGACACGTCCCGACACTGGTTGCTGTGGATGGCGCATCGTCAGAGCAACAGGCTCAGGCGCAACATTTCACCGAAGGGCTGTACAGGGAATACGCAGACAAGTTCGCCGCGTCGCAGGCCGGGCTTCTCAAGCGGGAAGCCGAACTTTCAACGACCCAACAGGAAGTGGCCAAACTGCGTGCGACCGCGCCACTGGCGCGTAGCGCTGCCGACGATTACCGGGCATTAGCGCGCGACCAGTACGTTGCGCAGCATGACTATCTGGGCAAGGAGCAGACCGCGCTCGAGCAGGAGCACGAACTCGCCGCGCAGCAGAGTCACGCTCGTGAACTTGCCGCTTCCATAGTGGAACAGCAGGCGGCGGTCCAGGCAATAACCTCGCAATTCTCGCGGGAACAACTTGACGCGCTCGACAAGGCAAAGCAGCAGTTTGCACAGAACCACGCTGACGAAATCAAGGCCATAACGCGACAGAGATTGATGACGCTTTACGCACCGGTTTCGGGAACGGTCGAACGGCTGGCCGCACATACGGCCGGCGGGGTCGTCACAACGGCACAGTCGATCATGGAGATCGTGCCGGACGACGCGGTAGAAGTCGAAGCAAGCATTGAGAACAAGGACGTCGGCTTCGTCAACGTCGGGCAGGACGCCATCGTCAAGATAGAAGCCTTTCCCTATACCCGATATGGCTACCTGACCGGCAAGGTCACGTCCGTATCGAACGACGCGGCACAGAACAGGGACCAGAAGCTTGGCCTTACATTTACGGCGCACATTCGCCTGCCGACCAACCAGATGCAGATCAATAACAAACCGATCAATCTCACTCCGGGCATGCAGGTAACGGCTGAGATAAGGACCGGACGGCGCAGCGTGGCGGGATATTTTCTTGATCCGTTGATGCAGACAACCGGGGAGAGCCTGCGTGAACGCTGAACGGGTCAATGGCACGAGGTCCGGTCCCATTAATCATGTTCTCGTGATGCTGGCAGTGCTGGGGCTATCGGTATTGGGTGGCACTCCGGGTATAGCGAGGGCAATCGATGTGTTCCGCACTGACGCCTCCGTCCCGCGTACACCTGCGAACGTATTTTCGGATATCGATGCGGCTCATCCCTGCCAATTCGGTTCGCTGGAGGCGCCGCTTCATCTGGCCGAGGCCGTGAATCGCGCGTTGTGCGAGAACCCAAAAACACGGGAAACCTGGGCGAATGTGAAGGTGCAGGCGGCTGCAGTCGGTGTAGCAAAGTCGGGGTATCTGCCGACCCTGACCGCCAATCTGCAGGACGTGCGCGATGATGCCGTGACAGACGTGAAGGGTTATCCCCGCCTGAGTTCGACCAACCGCTCGACGGTCTACTCTGGTTCCGTCTCGGCGAACTGGGTGCTGTACGACTTTGGCGGCAGGAAGGCCGCGCTCGCCAACGCACAGGCGCTGCTCGCCGCCGCGCGGGCCAATCAGGATGCGACCTTGCAGACGGTCTTTTCTGCCGTCGCAACAGACTACTACGCAGCCCAGGCGGCAGCCGGCAAACTGGCCTCGGCGAAGGAAACGGAAAGCATCGCGCATGACAGTTTTATCGCAGCGTCGGCACGCGTGGCCCACGGCGTCGCCGCAATCTCCGATCAGTTGCAAGCGCAGACTTCATACGCGCAGGCGACGTTCAACCGGGCGAGGGCCGAAGGCGACCTGCAGGTCGCCCTTGGCACCCTCGCCGCCGACATGAGCCTGCGTCCGGATCAGCCAGTTACGATGCCCAATGCTGACGACGGCGTGGTGCCAGGCCGGGATTTTTCGGCATCGGTCGCCGCGATGATCGACGAAGCGCAAAGCGCCCACCCGGCAATCGCCGCTGCCAGGGCGAAGCTCGACGCGGCAATCGCCAGCGAACAGCAGACACGCGCCGAAGGATTGCCCAATTTAAGTCTGGTCGCGAAGTACAGCCAGAATAACCAGCCCGCCAGTCTCGGGCTGGGCGAGCCCCAATTCGCCGCGACCGGGCGCGATCGGTATGTTGGCGTGCAGGTGCAGATCCCTTTGTTTGAAGGATTCAGCCGGAGTTACAAGGTACGCGGGGCACACGCTCAGGTGGAGGTCCTCCAGAACACGCTCGATGAAACCCGCCAGCAGGTTGGACTCGATGTTTGGAAAAGCTACCAGGCATTGCAGACAAACATACAGAATGTCGGGAACACCGCTGTGCTGGCGCAGATTGCACAGCGTTCATTTGATGTTGCAAAGCATCGCTATGCAGCGGGTGTGGGAAACATTCTCGAACTGCTGAGCGCACAGAAGGCGCTTTCGGAGGCCAAACAGCAACGTATCCAGGCACTCACTGACTGGCGTACGGCACGGCTTCAATTGGCCGCAAAGATGGGTCATCTTGATGGCGGGGATCTGCGTAGGGAGCCTCTGCCGCAGCAATAGTCAGCCTCGCCAAGTGCTTGATGCCACAGGTCTATCCCCCACAGGCTCAGCCGCAGGCAAAAGCCCCTCCCTGTGTTAAAAAGAAACCCCACCCTTTGCCAATCGTCGAGGCCCCCGCATGTCCTCCGTCATGGCTTTCAAACTCGTCCTGCTGTCGCTCGCCGCGATGGTCGGCCTTGAACTGCTGGCCAAGCGGCTCCGGCTCCCACCCGCCGCGGCGCTTCTAGTCGGCGGCGCCGCAATGGCCTTCGTGCCGGGCCTGCCCCCCATCAACCTCGATCCCGAACTGGTCCTGATCGTGTTCCTGCCGCCACTCCTCATGGACGGCGCCTATTTCTCCGTATGGGACGAGTTCAAGCGCAATCTCGGCGGCATCCTGCTGCTCGCAATCGGCGCCGTCGCCTTCACGACCCTGGCGGTCGGCCTGGTCGTCCATTGGGTCGTGCCGGCGCTCCCGTGGGGCGCATGCTTCGCGCTCGGCGCAATCGTCTCGCCACCTGACGCCGTCGCGGCAAAAGCCGTGCTCGAACGCGTCGCGCTACCACGCCGGTTGATGGTGCTACTAGAAGGCGAGAGCCTGCTCAACGACGCCGCCGGCATTGTCCTGTTCCGCTTCGCCGTCGCGGCCACGTTGACGGGCACGTTCAGCGCACAACATGCGATCGGACGGTTTGCGGTGCTCGGACTGGGTGGCGTCGCGGTGGGCATCGCAGTCGGCTTTGTGGTCGTCAGGTTGCTGCGCTATCTCGACGACGCGTACCTGATCATCACCGCATCCGTACTTTCCGCGTGGATCAGCTATATCGCGGGTGACATGCTCGACGTGTCAGGCGTGATCGCCACCGTCAGTTGCGGCATGGTGCTCGGCTGGCACCAGCATGAAATCTTCTCGGCTTCGGTGCGCACGCGCGGCACAGCCTTCTGGCAGATCCTGATCTTCCTGATGGAAGCGCTGGTTTTCATTCTCATCGGGCTGTCACTACGCAGCGTAATCGTGCGGCTAGGCGGGGTCGGCGATACGCTGGTCGCATTGGCTCCGGCCGTTGGCGCGGTAATCGCGGCAGTCGTGCTATCGCGCTTCGTGTGGGTATTCGCCGTCGAAATGTTGAAGGGACTGGTCTGCAAGCTGATGCGGCGCGCAAACATTGCGCTCGACTGGCGCTCGGCAACCGTGACGAGTTGGGCCGGCATGCGTGGCGTGGTGACACTGGCAATCGCGCTCTCGTTGCCCGAGGCATTGCCCGGGCGCGATCTGATTCTGGTCGCTTCGTTCGCGGTCATTCTGGTAACGGTGCTGGGTCAAGGCACAACGATCGGACCGTTGATTCGCTGGATCAATCCCGACCACGCCTCCGAGAGAAATGAGCAGCATTTGACCGAACCTCAAGCATGGGCGAGGCTCGAAGCGACGCAGCTTGCAGCGATCCAACCGCTCGTGCACGACGCCCAGGGACAAGTGATCCATCCACGCCTGCTGGAGCAATATAGCTATCGGGCACGGATGACCGAAGCCTACCAGGATGTGACGGAATATCCCTCCGATGTTCGATCCGCTCACTACGACGTCGTGCTTGCCGCCGTGGCGGCAGGTCGCCTCGAGTTGTTGCGGATGCACCGGTCAGGGTTGATTCATGATGAACTGCTAACCGTGCTTGAGCGGGATCTCGATTTGCAGGAAATCGCAGCCTTGCATGGCAGAGGATGACCGACACGCGTCTGCCATCAGTCGAGACGTGTGCCGGTCGAACCGTGGCGGGCTCAATGACCTTTGAAAATATCGAGCAGTTGACTTTGCATCTGCATCATCTCGTGCGCATGCTTCATCTCCATCTGCGCCATGGTGTCCTGATACTCCATGTCCATCTGCATCATTTTCTGCTGGATGGCGATGGCCTGAGTGCGCTGTTCAGGCGTCAGCTTGTCCATCATCATGCTGTACTCGGGCGGCATCAGGTAGGTGCCGGCACGTCCTATTCCTTGGGCTTGCACAGAACCCGCAGCAAGCGCGAGCGGCAGCAGTCCGCACATCAATACGGCTCGGATCGATTTCATGTCATCTCCAGTCTTACGTGAGTAGCCCGTCTTAAACACGGGCTACATAAGCGACGTTCGGTACTCAGACCGGCTTGCCGTGGTCGACCCACCGCACATGCCGGTTCTGAGGATGCAACACTCGGGGCTGGCCGCCATGCACGATCGTCCGGGTGTTTCAGAGGTTTAGTCGCTCGCGCCTACTGGAAATGACACGCCAAATGAATTTTATGTCGATGACCTTTCTTGTGTGGGGCTGTCACTTTCACGCATTGCGTGCCGACTAATTAATCCTTCCACGCCGAGCCCAGAATCATCGTGCAGAAATTCTCACGGTGGTAATGCGGGTCTTTCAGCGCCAGCACGTCTGCCTTCACGTTGCCGAAGGTCGTCTCCGGTTTATGAATCGTGCCGTGCGCGAATGCGTCGATGATGCCTTCCTTGAAATGCGCGCCACGCGGATGGGCATGCGTAACCTCATGGCGTTGCTGCTCGGTGAACTCGTCGTAAGCAAGGCCCAGCACGTCCATCTCCACGCCGGCCGTGACCAGCGCGACTACCGGCTTCATATATTGCGGAATCCCGGGCGTGGTGTGCAGCGCTATCGAGTTCCACACCTGCTCGATATCGTCTTCGCCGATACCGTGGCGCTGCAAAAAATCACGCGCCGCGTTCGCACCGTCCACCTCGAATCGATCGTGCTCGCTGCTATACGGTGCGACAAGCCCCATGTCATGAAACATCGCGCCGATGTACAGCAGTTCGGGGTCGTACTTGAGCTGCTTGCGCGCGCCGGCCAGCGAACCGAACAGGAACACACGCCGCGAATGGTGGTAAAGCAATTCGGTTTCGGTATCGCGCACGAGTTGCGTGGCTTCGCGCGCCATCATGCTGTCGGGGATCCTGATGCCTGCGATCGTGGTCATGTTGAGTGCTCCATGAAAGACTTGAATGAACCGGACGCGCGATCTTTGTGACTGGACAGCGCGTTTGGTATGCTGGTCCGCGATGCTTTTTCTGACCGTTCAGGCAGCGCGTCCGATGAGCTTCAGTATTGGCCGGCGCGCTGTCGCGGGCAATCGCCATGGACCGCTGAACCCTGCCAAACGCACCGCGTTGACTGCCGCGGCAGTGCGGATTCCACCACCGTCAAAGGAAATCACCCGATGCCTACCGTTGCGATCGCGATTTTTCCCGGCGTGCAAGCGCTCGACGTCGCCGGTCCAGTCGATGTGTTTTCCGAAGCCAACCGGTTCCTCGCATCGCAAGATCACTACGAGGTCATGCTCCTTAGCGCGCAGCCCGGTCCATTGCGCGCGTCCAACGGCATGACGCTCGTCGCCGATGCCACGTTTGACCATGCGCATCGCCCGTTTGATCTTGCACTGGTTGCCGGCGGCCCCGCGCTGCCCGACGGCGCCGCGCCCGACTCACGTTTGCTGGAATGGCTATCGCAAGCCGCCACGCAGTGCGAGCGTTTTGGTTCGGTCTGCACGGGCGCGTTCGCGCTCGGCCATGCCGGACTGCTCGACGCGCGCCATGTCACGACGCACTGGCAGCACGCGGCACAACTCGCCGCGCAGTTTCCGCGAGCACATGTCGATTTCGACCGCATCTATCTGCGCGACGGCAACCTGGTCACATCGGCGGGCGTGACGGCAGGCATCGATCTGTCGCTCGCGTTGGTTGCGGAGGACCACGGCCCGCACACGGCTCTCGCCGTCGCCAAACGGCTGGTGGTGTTCGCCCAGCGACAGGGCGGCCAATCGCAGTTCAGCCCCTATCTGACTGCCCCCGCCGACGAGACTTCGCCGGTCGCCAAGGTGCAGGCGCATGTGATGGAGCGGATTCGCGAGCGCTTCACGGTCCAACAACTGGCGGATGTGGCGGGAATGAGCGCACGCAATTTCGCACGCGTATTCGTGCAGGAAACCCAGGTGACGCCGCACGAATTTGTCGAGCGCGCCCGCGTGGATGCGGCGCGCAAACAGCTCGAAAGCAGCGGCGCGGCGCTCAAGACGATCGCCTACGATTGCGGCTTCGGCACCGCGGATCGGATGCGCATTGTCTTCATGAAGCGGATCGGCGTTACGCCGATGCAGTATCGCGAGCGCTTTCGCTCCACCTGATCTGGCCGAGGAAGGTGCGAAGGGGGGAGACAGCGTTGCGGCGGCGGGATTGCCCGAACGCAACCTGACAATCAGCCTCGCTGCAAGCACCAAACGTTGCGTGCGAAAATAACGCTCTTCTCAAGCCAACGATCACAAGGAACGACATGTCCACCTCCTCTCCCATCCGCGCGATCGTTACCGGCCACACGCGCGGCCTCGGTGCAGCCCTTGCTGAACAACTGCTGGCGCGCGGCGTCGCGGTGCTGGGGTTGTCCCGCTCGCGTCATGCCACGCTCAAAGCGCGTTTCCCGGCACTGCTCGAAGAAATCGAACTCGAACTCGCCGATCCCACCCGCGTCGCGCAGTGGGTCGCAACCGAGGCGCTGCGCAACTTCGTCAGCGGTGCGCAAAGCGTACTGCTGATCAACAACGCAGGCATGGTCCAGCCGATCGGCCCGATCGAAGGCCAGAACGCCGCGGACATCGCGACCGCCGTGAGTCTGAACGTCGCCACGCCGCTCATGCTGGCAAGCGCGCTCGCAGCCGCCAGCACCGACGCGACCGACCGGCGCATTGTGCATATCTCGAGCGGCGCGGCGCGCAATGCGTATCCGGGTTGGAGCATCTACTGCGCAACCAAGGCCGCCCTCGATCATCACGCACGCGCCGTCACGCTCGACGCGAATCGTGCGCTGCGTATCTGCAGCCTGGCGCCGGGCGTCATCGATACGAATATGCAGGCGGAGATTCGTGGCAGCGGCACCGAACAGTTCCCGATGCGCGAAAAATTCGAAGACCTCAAGCGCAATGGGCAGCTTTCGACGCCTGAACAATGCGCGACCCAGCTGCTCGACTATGCGTTCAGCGATGCATTCGGGCAAACGCCGGTGGCCGACATTCGCGAGGTGGCGAAGCAGGGCTGAACTGCGGTTTTCCTGCTCCCGTAAACCCTCACCTTTCGACGGATAAGCCGTCCTATCGTAACGCGTAGCAACGCATCGCATGCCGGCGAGATCATTGCATCTCGCCCGGCTCTTCTCCCGAAATCCAAGCAACTCCCAGCACTTCAGCAGCACAATTCGAATGCATTTTTGTATTAATTAGTATCGCTAATTCAGAGATAAAACGAAACCGCCCTTATATGTGGGACACCCCCGCATAATTTGACGTAGCGCCATGCCGCTCATAAAGTTAACCGGCAACAATGCTTCTTTCTGGCTACACCGCCTGTTCAGAAAGCTGGAATACGCGGGCCGTCCGCCAATTCCGCGAATGCATTACCGAGGAGACGATCATGAGCACCCCACCCAAGAAGGCGCTGCGCAGCCAGGCCTGGTTCGGCAAGGCCGACAAAGACGGTTTCATTCATCGGTCGTGGATGAAAAATCAGGGTTTGCCGCATCATCTGTTCGACGGCCGCCCCGTGATCGGCATCTGCAATACATGGTCGGAATTGACGCCCTGCAATGCGCACTTTCGCGAACTCGCCGAATACGTCAAGAAAGGTGTTTACGAAGCGGGCGGATTCCCGCTGGAATTTCCGGTCATGTCGTTGGGCGAATCGAATTTGCGCCCCACCGCCATGCTGTTTCGCAACCTCGCGTCAATGGACGTCGAGGAGTCGATTCGCGGCAATCCGATCGACGGCGTGATCCTGCTCTGCGGTTGTGACAAGACCACGCCCGCGCTGCTGATGGGCGCGGCCTCGTGCGATCTTCCCGCGCTGGCCGTCTCGGGCGGCCCGATGCTGAACGGCCGTTACCGTGGTGAAACCATCGGCTCGGGCACGGGCGTCTGGCAGATGTCGGAACAGGTGCGCGCTGGCACGCTCGACATGGCGCAGTTCATCGAGGCGGAAAGCTGCATGAACCGTTCGCGCGGCCACTGCATGACCATGGGCACGGCTTCGACCATGGCCTCCATGGTCGAAGCGCTGGGCATGGGCTTGCCGCACAACGCCGCGATTCCCGCCGTCGACGCGCGCCGCCAGGTGCTGGCGCATATGGCTGGGCGCCGCATCGTCGAAATGGTTCGTGAGGATCTGACAATGAGCAAGATCCTCACGCGTGAGGCGTTCGAAAATGCGATCCGCGTCAATGCGGCGATCGGCGGGTCGACCAACGCCGTGGTGCATCTGCTCGCGATTGCCGGGCGTATCGGCGTCGATCTGAAGCTGGAAGACTGGGAACGCGGCTCCGACGTTCCCTGTCTCGTGAACCTGCAGCCGTCCGGCGAGTTCTTGATGGAAGACTTCTATTACGCCGGTGGCTTGCCGGCAGTGCTGCGCGAACTCGGTGAAGCGCAACTGCTGCATCGCGATGCATTGACGGTCAATGGCCGCAGCATCTGGGAGAACGTCAGCCATGCCGAATGCTTCGACCGCAAAGTCATCTTTCCGGTGGCCGCGCCGTTCAAACCCAAGGCAGGGATTGCTGTACTGAAAGGCAATCTCGCCGTGGACGGCGCAGTCATTAAACCTTCGGCTGCTACGCCTGCACTGCTGCAGCATCGCGGCCGCGCGGTGGTGTTCGAGAACGTCGAAGACCTGCATGCGCGAATCAACGACGAAAATCTCGATATCGACGCCAGTTGCGTGATGGTGCTCAAAGGCGCGGGACCGAAGGGCTATCCGGGCTTCGCCGAGGTCGGGAACATGCCGCTGCCCACCAAGGTTCTGAAGCAGGGCATTACGGACATGGTGCGCATTTCCGACGGTCGCATGAGCGGCACGGCATACGGCGCGGTCGTGCTGCATGTGGCGCCTGAAGCGGCGGCCGGCGGCACGCTGGCGCTGGTTCGCGACGGCGACATGATCGAACTCGACGTCGCCGGGCGGCGCCTGCATCTGGATGTCGACGACGCGGAACTGGCACGCCGTCGCGCGGAATGGCAAGCACCAACACCGCCCGCGCGCGGCTGGTACAAGTTGTACGTCGATACCGTTCAGCAGGCCAACCTCGGTGCCGATCTGGCGTTTCTCGTCGGCTCGAGCGGCGCGGCGGTTCCGCGCGATTCGCATTGAGCAAACGCAAGGCGCCAGCACAGCAGCGGCCAGAGTAATGGCCGCCCGCCGCATGAAATCAAGGAGACGGAATGCAGTTGCAACATGACGCCGTCGACGGCGATCGAGTCATTGAACGCGCTACGCTGAAGCTGATGCCGCTGCTCGGGCTGCTCTATTTGATCGCCTATATCGACCGGCAAAACATCGGTTTCGCCAAGCTGCAGATGGTGGCCGATCTCGGCATGAGCGAAGCGGCCTACGGTCTGGGCGCTTCGCTGTTTTTCATCGGCTATCTGCTGTTCGAGATACCGAGCAACGTCATGCTTGCCAAAGTCGGTGCGCGTCGCTGGTTCGCGCGAATCATGCTGTCGTGGGGCGCGGTCACGGTCGCGCTCGGCTTCACGCATAGCGCGGCGATGCTTTACATCCTGCGTTTTCTGCTCGGCGTTTGCGAAGCGGGTTTTTATCCCGGTGTGCTGTACTACCTGACGCTCTGGTTCCCCGCTCGCATCCGGGCAAGGCTGGTCGGCTACTTCATGATCGGCAGCGCGCTCGCCAATGCGATTGCCGCGCCGATCGGCGGTGTCCTGCTGGATTTCGACGGACTGCTGGGTCTGCGTGGCTGGCAATGGGTGTTCATCGTCACAGGCATGGCGGCGGTGCTGATGAGTGCCGTGGTCTGGCGGCGCCTGCCCGAGACGCCGCGAAACGCGCCCTTCCTGAGCGAAGCCGAGAAGAACTGGCTGACTGACACGTTGCGAACAGAAGCCGCGCGCGTCGCACCGTCAGCTCATGGCAATCCGTTCGCGGTGCTGCTCGACGGCCGCGTCCTGCTCATGTCGTTCTACTTCCTGTTCTTCCCGCTGTCGGCGTATGGTCTCAGCTACTGGCTGCCTACGGTCGTCAAAGGATTCGGCGTCAGCAACACCGTCAACGGACTGCTGAATGTCATTCCCTGGCTGATGGTCGGCGTTGCGCTGTGGTGGGTGCCACGCCATTCAGTCGCGCGAAATGAGCAAACCTGGCACATCGTCGTGCCCGCGCTGTTAGGTGCGTTTTTCCTGTTGCTCAGCGTCTTCGTGCCTGGCCACGCGCTGCAGTTCGTTTGCCTGTGCTTAGCGGCAGCCGGCATGTTTGCCGGGCAGCCCGTGTTGTGGTCCCTGCCCAGCCGGTTTCTGACCGGCGCACGCGCCGCCTCGGGGCTCGCCGCGATCAACTCGATCGGCAACCTGGGCGGGTTCATCGCTCAGAACGTCGTGCCGATGATCAAAGACCGCACCGGCAGCGTGATTGCGCCAATGCTGTTTCTGTCGGCCTGCCTCGCGTTCGGCGCACTGATGACTTTCGTGATGCAGGCGGTCATCCGCCGGTCGGAACGTCAAGCGCAACGCGCCGGGGCGGTCTCAGCCGACGACACCGGGCGGCGGCGCCTCAACCGTGTCAAGTAACACCACGGCGCTCACCATTTCATCGTTGTGGAACCCGAAACCATGAACCAGGCTCCCCCCAATACCAGCAACATCGCTGGTATCTACCCGATCCTTTACGCCTTCTTCGATCGCGACAATCGTCTGGACCGCGCGGCCATGCGTCGGCAAATAGAAGCCGCCGTGCGGGCACGGGCTCCCGGGGTCGCGGTGCTAGGGCTCGCCACCGAGGTCAACAAGCTCTCGCAAACCGAACGCGAACAGATTATCCGCTGGGCCATCGAGGATAGCGGTGGCACGCTGCCACTGGTGGTGACGGTGAGCGGCAGTTCAGTCGAGTCGCAGCGCGATCTGGCCCACTATGCGCTCGCGCAAGGCGCCAGTTCGCTGATCCTGCAACCGCCCGCGCTGGCGGCCGGTGCAGCGCCGCATCCGGAAGCGTTCTATTTCGACTTCTTCGCCGCCGTTATGGACGGGCTCGATGCAAGGGTCGGCATCCAGAACGCACCGGAATATCTGGGCGTCGGCTTGTCGGCGGAAAGTCTCGAGCGTCTTGCCGCCCAGTGTCCGAATTTCCGTTTGCTCAAGGGGGAAGGGCCGTCGATCGTGCTTGCGGAGACGGTAGCGCGGGTCGGACATCTGATGCCGGTGCTCAATGGGCGCGGCGGAATGGAGTTGCTCGATAACTTGCGTGCCGGCTGCGCCGGCATGATCGTCGCGCCCGACTGTTTCGACTGGCAGCAACGGATCTATCGGGCATTCGTCGGCGGCGACGTTGAGCAAGCCGAAGTGCTGTACCGGCAGGTGCTGCCGGCTATTGTCTTCGTCATGCAGTCGCTCGATACCTTGATCTGTTACGGCAAACGAATTGCTGCATGGCGAATGGGTTTTGACGTCCAGCACGATCGCGACACAAAATTGCTGCCCAGTCGTTTCGGTCTGGAAGCAGCGCGGCGCTTCGCCGAAATGCTCGGACCGCTGCCTTGATTCGCTTGCTTACACGCCGGACGCAACCAGCGCGCCGCGTTCGGCCGCCCCAATCTCGCCGTGCGGCACGAACACATAGCCGCGTCCCCACACGGTCTGCACGTAGCGCGGCTCGGAAGGATCGATCTCGATCAGCCGCCGCAGCCGCCAGATCGATACATCGAGGCTGCGCCCTTGATGCATTACGCTACTGCCGCGTAATTTCTCGTTGAGTTGCACACGCGTGAGCACGGTCATCGCGTGATTGACGAAGATTTTCAGCAACGCGAATTCCGAACTGCGCAACACAAAATGTTCGTTGTCGCGGCGCAGTTCACGCGCGGAGAAGTTCAGCTCGCAACGCCCGAAGCGATAGGGTGGCCGTGTTTCCGGCGCGCCTGGCGCGAGCGCGCCGCGCCGACGCAGCAACACGCGAATGCGGGCGAGCAGTTCGGCAGGGTCGGCGGGCTTGCTCATGAAATCGTCGGCACCGAGCTCGAGACCAATCACACGATCAATGGCCTTGCTGCTCTCCGACAGCAAAATCACCGGCGTGTCGTTGCCGCTCATGCGCAAGTCGCGCAACACGGCAAGACCGTCGCCGTGCGGCGCCGAGATGTCGAGCACCAGCAACGCCGGCCGCTCCATCTCGACCACGTGCTTTAGCCCCGCGCAATGCGGACGAGCGGACACCCCGCAGCCCTGCCCGCGTAAAGATTCGCCCACCACGGCCGTTAAGCCGCCGTCGGCGCCAACAAAAAGAATGTGCTGACTCATCCAACTGATTCCAGGAGACGATCGGTTTTCAGAGACAGGCGATGGCTTGCGTGAATAGCAAATCCGCTGACCGCTTGTCGTCCGCGTCGCCATCTTCCCTGTAGGCACGTCATGTCAAAACGCGGAACAGCCCCCAAGGTTGGCAATTTCTTCCCAACTCTTTCAATGCGGAACGTGGTATGGGGCACTCAAAACGCTCCTGCAGAATGCGTGCGCCGGCTCCCGAAAAGTCTCACCTTTTGCACGAAGCGGTGGGGGTTCGGCGCGAAGCACACCTCCGGTTACTCCCGAAAACGCTCACCTTTCGAGCTTGGGGGCAGGCCGCAAACGTATGCTGGGCGGGGCGCCGATGCCAGCGAACCGGTCACTCCCGCAAACCCTCACCTTTGGCGTCGCTCGGGTATTCTGCATACCCAGGTAAGCAGTGGTGTGCCGGCCGACTTTGCACGCGCCGACGAGCGAGGTGCTTCCGGAGCCTGCCGGAATCGGCACAGGGGCGATGATGCCGTTGAACGGCACCCTCCTTCGGACGGTATCAGCCGGTCGAGCGTGAATCGATTTTTCCGCTCACCGCTTTCAATCCAAAGCTCGCGACCAGCGAGAGCGCCGCGCACGCCGCCATGAAATACGCTGGCGCGGCAACATTCCCCGTCGACGAAATCAGCCACGTGGCGATCAACGGCGCGGTGCCGCTGAACACGGTAAAGCTGACATTGAAGGTCAGCGCCACGCCGCTGAAACGCACGCGCGTGGGAAACATGTCGGCGATGATGCAGGCGAACGTACCGTTAGCCAGGCATGCGGCCACACCGGCCAGCGCGAGCAGCAGCACGATGTCGGTCGTATGGCGGCTTGCTGCCAGATAGAACGGATAGCTCAACACGGCAAGTAGCAGCGAGCCGAAGCGCAGCACGAAACGCCTCGGCAGTTTGTCGCCAAGCCAGCCGGACAGCAGAATACCCGTCGACACCACCGCGAGACCGACGTTCTGCCCAATCGCCACGCGGCGCGGATCGTAGTGCAACACGCGGTCGAGGTACGCGGGCATGTGCGCGAACAGCAAGCCATTGAATGCGGCGACCACCGCGGTCGTGCCGATGCCGAGCAGCACGGGCCGCCAGTGCTCACGCAGCAGTTCTGCCAGTGGATGCTTCGCGGCGAGATGCTTCATCTCGGCAAACGCGGGCGTTTCTTCGAGCTTGCGGCGCAGCCAGAAACTCAACAGGCCGATTGCACCACCGAACAGAAATGCGATGCGCCAGCCGTACGCCGCGACGTCATCGCCGCTCAGAAAGCTGTGCACCGAGAGATTGACGGCCGCCGCCAGCAGCACGCCGGAGTTCACGCAGAAAAACACAATGCCGCAAACGAGTCCCGCGCGCCGCGGCACCGATTCGACCACGTAGGTGATCGAGCCGGGTAACTCGCCACCGAGGCAGAAACCCTGCATGAGACGCAGCAGGATCATCAACAGCGTGGCGCTGATGCCCCATGTCGCGTACGTCGGCACGATCCCCATACCGAGCGTGCACATCGAAACGACGATCACCGAGACGATAAACACGCGGCGGCGTCCGTACCTGTCGCCAAAATAGCTGAGCACGATACCGCCGATCGGCCGCGAGAGATAACCGACTGCGAACACCGCGAACGAGAGCATCAAGCCGACAATCGGATCGTGCATCGGAAAGAATGCACGGCCGATGAACTGCGCGAAGATGCCATAGACGACGAAATCGTAGAACTCGAGCGCGCCGCCAAGACTCGCGAGTATGATCATGCGCCATTGCGAGCGGGTAAGACGCGCCGGGGTTTCTTGCGAAAGACCGGCGGATTCAAGACTGGACATGGTGGTCTCCTGCTTAAACCTCGTTGTTGATTTCCGGCTCATACGCCAAACGCTAATCGAGCAGAACCCGGACGATCTGCGAGATATCTTCATCGCCGAGTCCCCGATCCACCGCTTCCTGCAAAAGCGTGCGCACCTCGCCGACTGCGCGCAATGGCGCATTGGCCTCGCGCGCCAACTCCGCCACTGCGTCGAGATCCTTCAGCATCGTCCGGATCGTGCCCGATGGACTCGGCGGCGGCGTCAGCATTCGCGGCAGCAAGGTTTGCAGCAGCACCGAATCGGCCCAGCCGCCTCGCAAGGCGGCCGGCATCGCAGCGGCGTCGATGCCGGCGCGTTGCGCGAGAACGCAGGCTTCCGCAATACCCGCGATGGTCGTCACGACAATCGCCTGATTGGCGAGCTTGGTCGCCTGTCCCGCACCCGTGGCCCCCATGCGCGTGACACGCGAGGCATAGGCGCGCAGCAACGGTTCGACCGCGGCAATATCGCTCACGCCGCCGCCGCACATGATCGCCAGCGTGCCTGTCACCGCGCCTGCCGTGCCGCCGGACACGGGCGCGTCGATCCACACGCCACCGGTCAGTTCGTGCCAACGCTGGGCGAGGCGCCGGGTCTCGGTGGGCGCGATGGTCGAATGGTCGACCAGAAACCTCGGTGCGGTCGATGCATGCGCGAGCCCCTGTGCGCCGAACACGACGTCTTCAACTGCGGGGCCATCGCCGAGACACAGCATCACGACGTCGCTTGCTTCGGCTAGTTGCCGGGGCGAGTCGCTGACGACACAGCCCTCTGCCGCCAGCGCCGCCAGTTTCGCCGGCGATCGATTCCACACCCGCAGCGCATGCCCGGCCGCGAGCAGGCGCCAGGCCATGGGCTCGCCCATCTTGCCGATGCCGCAAAAACCGACGCGCGGCGCATCCGGCGCGACGGCGGCGTTCATGCTTCATCCTCGCCGATAGACGCTTCATAAGGCCACTCCACCGCACCCGAGTGCGTCACCGCGCCGAGATTCGCCGGCCGCACCAGCGCTTCGTATTTCTCCAGTACGCCGCCGAGCCGACCTCGCGTGAACGGCACGACCTCGTTGTTGCGTCGCGCGAGTTCCGCGTCGCTCAATTCAACATCGAGCGTGCCTTTGTGCGCGTCGATATGAATCCGGTCGCCGTCTCTGAGCAAACGAATCGGGCCCCCCGCTGCCGCTTCCGGTCCGACGTAGCCAATGCACATACCGCGCGTCGCGCCGGAGAAGCGTCCGTCGGTCAGCAGCGCGACTTTTTCGCCCATGCCCTGGCCGTAGATCGCCGCGGTCACGCTGAGCATCTCACGCATACCGGGGCCGCCCTTCGGCCCTTCGTTGCGGATCACCAGCACGTCCCCTTCCTGATAAGTGCGCTTCGACACGACCGACATGCACGCCTCTTCGGTTTCGAACACCCGCGCGGTGCCGCTGAAGACCAGCGATTTCAGGCCGGCGGTTTTCAGACACGCACCGTCTGGTGCGAGATTGCCGCGCAACACCACCAGTCCGGCGTTCTCGCTCAGCGGCTCGTTATACGGACGGACAACACGGCCATCCGGGCCCGCGAACGACTTCAACGCGGTTTCCAGCGTTTCGCCGGTTTGCGTCAACGTATCGCCGTGCAGGAAACCGCCCGCGAGCAGCGCATTCAGCACCGCCGGCACGCCGCCGACGTGATACAGGTCCAGCGCGAGATACTTGCCGCCCGGTTGCAGATCGCCGATCAGCGGCGTGCGAGCGAGTACCTCGGACACATCGTCCAACGTGAAGCGGATGCCGGCCTCGTGCGCGATCGCCGGGATGTGCAGCGCCGCGTTGGTCGACCCGCCGGTGGCGGCGACGGCGGCGCACGCGTTTTCCAGGCTCTTGCGCGTGACCAGATCGCGCGGCAGCGGACCACCGTTTTTCAGCGTATTCATGACGGTCTCGCCCGCACGGCGCGCGATCGCAATGCGCTCGCTGTAGACCGCGGGCACCATCGCCGAACCGAGCGGCGCGAGACCGAGCGTTTCGGCGACCATCGCCATCGTGTTCGCGGTGAACTGGCCGGGGCACGATCCCGCGCCCGGCGTGCAACGCTTCTCGATGCCGCGCAAGGTGTCGAGCGACATGTCCCCGCGCTGCGCCGAGCCGACCGCCTCGATCGCGGTCAGAATCGTCGCCTGCGTGCCGTCCGGTGCGATGCCCGGCAGCATCGCGCCGCCGAACAGAAACACGCCCGGCACGTTCACGCGCACCATGCCCATCAGAATGCCGGGCAATGTCTTGTCGCAACCGGCCACGCCGACGAACGCGTCATAGCAATGCGCGCGCACGAACACTTCGACGCTATCCGCGATGATCTCGCGCGAGACAAGACTAAACCGCATGCCCGAATGGTTCATCGAGGTGCCGTCCGACACCGAAATCGCCGAGCCACGAATCGGCACGCCGCCGCCCGCCGCGACACCGAGGCGCACATTGTCGGAAACCGCCGCGAGCGACATCGAGCATGGCGTGTTTTCGCCGAACGTATCGACAATCGCAACGAAGGGCTTTTCGATCGCGGCGTCGTCCAGGCCGGTCGCTCGCAGGAAGGCGCGATGCGGTGTGCGCGTGATGCCTTCGGTGACGGTGCGCGAGCGGTGCTTGTGGAGGTTGCTCATGGTTTTTCCTGTCCGTATCCGTATCCGTTTTCGTGGGCCGTACGTTCAGCCGTTCAGCAACATGCCGTTCTCGGCCGCGATCACCTGGCCAGTCATCGAAGGCGCATGCGCGACGATGAACCAGGCCAGGTCGGCGATCTCGCCGGGCTGCGACACGCGCTTGAGCGGCGCGACATTCGTCATGCTGTCGACGATCTTCGCGTACGCTTCTTCACCCAGCACGCGACGCGGCAAACCGTCGTCCACCATGCCGGGCGCCAGCGCATTCACGCGAATGCGCGGCGCGAGATTGCGCGCAAGCGAGAGCGTCAGCGTATTGACCGCGCCCTTCGAGGCGGCATAGGCGATGGACGATCCCGTCCCGTTCAGCGCGGCCAGCGACGAGATATTGATCACCGACGTGCTATGCGCAGCGGTCGACGAATCGCGCAGTACGGGCACCGCGGCGCGCGTCATCTGAAACATGCCGATCAGGTTCACGCGATATACGCGCTCGAATTCCATGTCGTCGACGGCAGCCAGATCGCCGTGCGCAATGAAGCGCGTCGTGCCGGCGCAGTTGATCAGCGCGTCGATTCGGCGCCACTTCGAGACCACGGTATCGACCGCTTTCACGCAGGCCGCGTCGGAACCGACGTCGACGTCGAACACCAGCGTCTCGGCGCCAAGCTGTTTGCACTGCGCTTCGACGGCGAGCGCCGCTTCGCGCGTACTGTCGTCGAAATTACCAATCGCCACCGCCCAGCCGGCGCCCGCAAAGCGCAACGCGGTGGCCGCGCCAATCCCGGTAGCCGCGCCGGTGACCATACAAACCTGCTGCGTCATCCTTCTCTCTCCTCATGCTGTTTTACGCGCGGCCGGCATCGCCAGCGCGATCAGGGCGGCCAGCACCAGCGCGCAGGCGAGCACGATCATGCCGGGCAGCAGAGTGCCGGTCGCATCCTTCAGAAAGCCGATTACGTAGGGGCTCACAAAACCCGCCAGATTGCCGGTGCAATTGATCACGGCAATGGCTGCCGCCGCGCCCACGCCGCCCATCAGCGCGGTCGGAATGCCCCAGAACACCGGTGCAATCGAATTGATGCCGATCGCCGCGACCACCAGCGCCGCCATCGAAAGCCACACGTGCTGGCCGAGCAGCACCGACGCCAGCATGCCGGCGGCACCCAGCACCGCGCACACCGCCACATGCTTGCGACGCTCGTCGTGCTTGTCCGCGTGACGCGCGATCAGGATCATCGCGACCGCGCTGATCAGCGACGGCACCGCCGACAGCAAACCGATATTTGCCACGCTCACCACGCCGCTCGCGCGGATCATCGTCGGCAGCCAGAAGACGAGCCCGTAATTGCCCATCGCGATGCAGAAGTACAGCAGGCCGAGCAGCCAGACCTTCGGGTTGGCAAATGCGCCGCGTACCGTTTGATGCGCACGGGTCTGCGCATCGGCTTCAAGATCGCGCGCGAGCAACGCCTTTTCCTCTTTGTTCAACCAGCTCACCGACTCGATGCGATCGTGCAGAACAAAGAACGCGACGATGCCCACCATCAGCGAAGCGAGTCCTTCGATCAGAAACAGCCACTTCCAACCAGCGAGCCCGTGCGCCCCGGCGAGTTGCTGCATGATCCAGCCCGACACCGGACCGCCGATCGCACCCGATACGGGAATCGCCGCCATGAACAGCGCGATGATCTGCGAGCGCCGGTTCGACGGAAACCACGTCGACAGATACAGCACGATGCCAGGAAAGAAGCCCGCTTCGGCAACACCGAGCAGAAAGCGCAAGATGTAGAACGAGGTCGCGCCACTCGCGAACATCGTCAGACACGAGACGACCGACCACGTGACCATGATCCGCGCGATCCAGATACGGGCGCCGACGCGATGCAGGATGAGGTTGCTCGGCACCTCGAAGATGAAATAGCCGAGAAAGAAGATGCCGGCACCCGCGCCGTACACGGTCTCGCTCAACGAGAGATCGGTGAGCATCTGCAACTTGGCGAAGCTCACGTTCACGCGATCGATATAGGCGACGATGAACGCGAGAAACAGAAACGGCACGATGCGCCAGGCGAGCTTGCGGTACAACGCTACGCGTTCGGCGGATTCTGCGGGCTCCGCAGGCTTATCAGGCATAGCGGGCCGCTCGGCGCCGCCATATAGAGGGGTGCTCATGCTTGTCTCCTTCCGCGCGCTTGGATGCGCGCTGTGGTCGCGGCGATACGGCGTAGAGAGCGCGGCTCCGGTTATACCCTGAGTTATGCGGTCGGCACGCAACTGCTATGCTCGAGCCACCGGTTTCGCCCTCTACCGTCCAGCCGATGCTGAAGATTAGCCGGGTTGGGCGTCGCACCGCAAATCACTGTTTCGGTGCAAGTCATTACCATTCAGTTATGTTCATCGGGTCCACACGAATGGCCAGCACCGAAAACGACGCAATCGATCGCTTCTTCCGCAGCGGCCTGAAGCTGCCGCACCTGCGTATCCTGGTGAGCCTCGCGGAGCTCGGCCAGGTGACGCGGGTCGCGGCCGCTTTCCACGTCACGCAACCCGCCATTTCGAAGCAGATCGGCGAAATCGAAGAAGCGCTTGGCGTACCCGTCGCCCGGCGAGTCGGCAACGCGGTCGAGTTGACCAGTATCGGCAAGGTGATGGCCGCACGCGGCCAGGAAATCCTGCGGCACATCGAACTGGCGCGCCGCGACGTCAGCGCGCTGACCACCGGCACGGCCGGCCACGTCCGCTTTGGCGCGGTCGTGACGATTCCGCAGCCGCTGATCGCACATGCGGTCGAACTCTTCATGCGGCGTGCGCCGACAGCCACGCTGTCGTTCGTGGAAGCGACACTCGACAAGCTGATCAAGATGCTCGACGAAGGCGAACTCGATCTCGCCCTGGGCCGCAACCGGATCGCCGACAACCAGGACTTGCTGCGCCAGCAGACCTTGCATCGCGAGCCGTTCGTGTTTGTCGTCGGCACGAGCCACCCGCTCGGCAAGGTAGACCTGCCGGTGAACTGGAACGATCTGCGCGCGGCGCGCTGGATCACGCCGCTGCGGGGTTCTCCCGCATTTGCGACGTTGGCCGAAACACTCGCCGGCCAAGGTATTCCGCTCGATCGCGGCGCGGTCGAATCCAGTTCGTTGCCATTGAATCTGTCGCTGCTGATCCGCGGGGAGTTCGTATCGATTCTGCCGCTGTCGATCGCCCGGCATCACGTAAGCCGCGGACGCATGCGCGTATTGCCGCTCGCGCCGCTCGAACCGTTAGGTGAAGTCGTACTGGTGTGGCGCGCGGATACTTCCGCGCCGGCGGCGGATCTGTTCAGCGAATGCTTGCGGGAATCGTCGTCGGAATTGCTGGATGGTGAGGCAGAATGATGCGTGTGGACTCACGTATCGCCGATTGGCTGTCGGCTCCCGAATAGTCTCACCTTTGGGCCATTTGAAGGCAAAAGGAAAGCCGGCTGCCATCAAGGCGGCCGGCTCATTCATAGGCAATCAGAATTTGTGGCGAATACCCACCACGGCGACTTCCTGGCTGTTCGTGCCTGAATTCACGCCGTAACTGCCAATCGACGCCTGCGCGCTCACCACGTTGCCTGCGGCATTCAGCGTATTACCGCTCGCCTTCTGGTACCCCGCCACCGCATACAGATCGGTGCGTTTGGACAGCGCGTAGTCCGCACCGAGGTTGACCTGGTTGTAGTGCGCCGAACTCGGGCCCGTCAACGACGTGTAGTTGTAGCCCACGCCCGTGCGCAAGGCCGGCGTGATCTGATAGTTGAAGAACACCGAGCCGTTGTTGAATTTGGCGGTGTTGTGGAACGCGGAGAACGCGTCGTTCGCATACTGCGTGTTCGAGTAGGCCGCACCGAACGTTGCCGCGCCGATCACATACTGTCCGCCCACACGCACGATCTGAATCGACTTCGCGCTTGCAAAGCCCGCGTTGATGACCGTGTTGAACAGCGAATCGGAACTGCTGCTCCAGGTGCGCACATTCGCCGTCGTGGAGTTGCCGCCGTTCGCGTAGAAGTAACCCGCGCCGAGCGACAACGGGCCATTCGCATAAGCCGCGCCGAAGCTGTAGGTCTGGCCGCTGCCCGTCGCACCCGCCACGCCGCCCACGCCGTACAACGCCTCGACCTGGAAGCCCGCGAACAGCGGACTCACGTATTTGACCGAGTTGCTGATACGCAAACTGTTGTCGTAGTTATCCAGATCGCCCGGCGTGGCGAAGATGCCGCCGAAGTAGTTGTCTTCCGTGAGACCTTGCACCAGGTCCACGACCGGATCGTATTGGCGTCCGAGCGTGACGGTCCCCCACGTGCCGCTCGACAAGCCGACCACCGCCTTGCGGCCGAATTCGCGGCTGCCTTGTCCCAGCGCGCCCGTGCCGACGTTGAAGCCGTTCTCGAGCTGGAACACCGCGGCCAGACCGCCGCCCAGGTCTTCCGTGCCCTTGAGACCCCAACGGCTACCGGACAGGTTGCCGCTGCTGAACTTCACGAGCGTCGACTGATTCTGGCCGCTTGCGTTTTGTGCGTTGTGTACGTAAGCGATACCGGCGTCGACGATACCGTACAGCGTCACGCTGCTTTGCGCCTGAGCGCTTGCCGCAAGCAAAAGACCGGCGGGTAATGCGAGGAGAGAAAGACGTTTCATTTTCAGGTTCCCGTGTCAATGTTGTATTTGTTTAAAACTGGCGACACGATACGAGACGCGTCTGTCCCGGCAAACCAAGTAATTCTTCGATGAATATGAACGTGCCGGTAGCATGGCCGCTGCCAAGGCCACGCATTGGCGCGATGTCACGCCGGGACAGCGGACGATTCGGAGAGTGCGTATTTCGAGGTCGCGAGGACCGCGGCGGGAACGGGGACATGAGCGCGCCGCAACAACGCGCCGCTGCGGAACATCAGCAGGTCGCCGGGTTCGCAGGCCGTCCACACTTCGTCGGTGAGCGGCGTGGTGGCAATCACCGCGGTGCGATCGGCCGGCGTGCCACGCTCCGCGAAATCCACCGAGAGGTCGCCGTCGACGAGACGCGCGCTGGAAAACGGCCAGTGACGTATCACGTACGAAAGGCGCGTCGAGCAATACGCGAATTGTGCCGTGCCGTTCGACAGCACGAAGTTGAAAATGCCATACGGGTTCAGCGTGCGGGTGGCCTGCTCGATCACGTCGAATAGGGCATCGACGTCGTCGACGTCCGCGAGCATCTCCGCTTGAGCGGCGAAATGCGTGTAGAGGCGATTCATGATGAAGCAGAAGGCCGCTTCGCTGTCGGTCGTGCCGACCGGCGCATAGGGCCCGTGTTCCGGCTCGTGCGCATCCCCGAGCGGTTGAAGGTCGCCGTTATGCGCGAACACCCATTGCTGGCCGCGTAACTCGCGCATGAACGGATGGCAGTTCTCCACCCGTGCGCCACCTTGCGTCGCCTTGCGAATATGCGCGACGACATTGCGCGACTTGATCGGATAACTCTTCAGAAACTCGGCCACCGGCGAGCGGTACGCCGGCTTTTCATCGACGAACACGCGGCACGCGCGGTCTTCGTAGAACGCCACGCCCCAGCCGTCGACATGATGGTCGGTGAGCCCGCCGCGAGCAGCAAAACCCGTCAGCGAGAAACTGACGTCTGTAGGTTCCGCGCAGCTAAGGGCGAGCAATTGGCACATGCTCGCAGACTAGCGTGTTTCAGGCGCCGCCGTTATAGCGAATCATGCTTTGCAAATCACCCGCGCGCGGGCTCCCGAAAACTCTCACCTTTAGCCGGATCGGGATGCTTGCAGCGCCTTAGCCTGCCAGCTTGCGGAACGTTTCCAGCACCGCGTCGCCCTTGAACGGCTTGACGATCCAGCCCTTCACGCCCGCCGCCTTGCCACGCTCCTTCATGGCCGGGCTGCTTTCGGTCGTCAGCATGATGACGTTGACGGTCGTGTTCGCGAGCTCGCCGCGAATCTTCTCGACCATCGTCAGGCCGTCCATGTTCGGCATGTTGACGTCGCTGATCACCAGCTTGATGCCGGGGCTGGCCTTCAGCTTGGCGAGGCCGTCCTTGCCGTCCACCGCCGTGTCGACGTCCAGACCGTTTTTCTTCAGAAAGCCGGCCACTTCGTCGCGCACCGTGCTCGAATCATCCACCACCAGAATTTTCGACATGTTTTTTCCTATGACAACAATCAGAACAGATCCAGTTCGCCCGCTTCGACCATCGCGCCGACGTCCTCGGTGACTTCCCTGAAGTCCTCCGGCGACCAGCTCAGGCTGAACACAAAACGTTGATGCAGCTTGACCGAGCGGCCCGAGCGCGGGTCCGTCAGCGAGTACATGAAACACAGTTGCGGATTGCCGGTGCCGAACGAGATGTACTTGTGCTTGTGATTCACCAGCAACGGCACCTGCACCTGACTGCGCAGCCAGGCATCCGCGTCGCCGACGTAGCGGTTCTTGAACGAACCCCAGATCAGATTCGTCACTTCACCGAGCACGCCATTCAGATCGCGGAAGTTGGCTTCGCCGTCTTCCGCGCTCTCGCTTGTCCGGTAGCGATCGAGCAGTTCGAGAATCGGCGTCTCTTCCGCCTGCATCATCATGTAACCGCGGCACCACGCGCTCTCGAGCGGAATCAGGCTGAACACCTCGCCGAAGATGATCCGGTCGCGCACGATATAAGGCGTGTCGCACGTGATGCTCAGGTCCTTGAACACGTCGCCGAGAATCGCCTGCGTCATGTCGGCGATGCCGCGCACGAGCGCGTTCGGATAGTCCAGGCTGAAAATGTATTCGTCGATCACCTTGCGCAAGGGCGCCATATCGTGGGCGACGTAGGTCGCGCAGACAACGCGGCGCAAGCCCTCCGGCAGCCCTTCGAGACTGGGATCGGTATCGCGGCGCATGATGATCGGCAATTCCGGGCGCACCGCGTTGATCCTGATCGCGATCTCGGCGCTCGCTTCGGGCGAGCCGCCGTAGCCTTCGGCGAACAGCACCGCGCCCAGATCGATGTTCGAGCGCAGCACCGACTGCAAGCGATTTTTGCCGACTTTCACGCCGACCAGATTGTGCTCGTCGCAGAAGCGCTTCAACGCCTCTTTATGCACGGGGCAATCGTCCAGCACCAGCACCTTGCTGACCGGTTTGTTCATGTTCATTTCGCGTTCCTGCTCACTGCGGATATCGGCGTCATGGTCAACACTCAGAACTCAAAACAACTCCAGTTCACCGCTGGATTCCTCGATCGCACTTGTGTCGGCCACGAAATCGATCGGCGCATGCGCGCACACGCAGACTGTCGCGGCAAGCTGCACGGAACCGTTCAGCGTGATCGAATACGAGGACAGCAAACCTGGCTTCAATTCCGGCAGATGCCCCAGGCAACGCGCGCTCAATACATAAGGCGTCGACATGCCGAGGTCCGGGAAGTAATGAAGCAGTTCCTGGTTCATCGCGCCGCAGCACAGATTGCAGATCTCCAGAAACACTTCCTGGAACGGGCGCTCGTCGGCCTCATTCAGGTAGTACTCACGGGTGCTGTCGTTCTCGTCGAAGCGAAGGATCAGCAGCAGCCTGAACATGATCGACGAGATGGTCAGCACGACCACCTGGGTGTCCTTCGTTGCGCCCATGCCGGCCTCGGCGAGCGGCGCGATCTCGCACGTATCGCCCGAGTCTCGCGGCAGGCGCGTTTGCGCCGCCTTGCGGAAAATGCGTTCGAAGCTGTCCCTCGCGTTGCCCGTAATCACGTCGACACCTGGTGCAGCTTCGAGCGAAACTGGTTGGCGAGCGATTCGACGCTGGAAAGCGACGCCGCGATCATCTTGCCGCCGGCCTGGATGTCCTGGAACGTGGAGGTGGTGGTCAGATCGTTGCGGTGCAGGCTGTCGCGATAGCTTTTCGACAATTCCTCGGACCGCGCGGCCAACGCCCGGACCTCGCTCGCCACCACGGCGAATCCGCGTCCGGCCGGACCCGCGCGCGCGGCTTCGATCGACGCATTCAGCGACACGATCACCACATGCCGCACGATCGACGACAACTCCTGATTCTTCGCATGCATGTCGTGGTTCTGCGTCATCAGCGAGATCATCTGCTCGTGCCAACGCTCGAATGTCGCGCCGAGGCTCTTCAGACGCGCGGCTTCGTTGGCGATCAGTTGGGCCTGATGTGCCCACTGGTCTTTGTCGTCGGCCGCCGCTTTCAGTGTTGCGCGCAGTTCTTCGACGCTGGCCGATTGCTGTCGCAGTTCCTCGCTCAACTGGGCGGCCAACGCCTCCATTTCCTGCGCGGCCTGCTCGCGTTCGCGGATCGCTGCACCGTGGTCAGCCTGTTCCGCCGAGAGCGCCTTGAGCCGCCCATCGGCTTCGGCCGAGAGCCGCGCCGTCAGCCTCTTACCATGCAACTTGTGCAAGACAAATGCCAACAGCGCGGTCACCGCGCTGCCTGCCATCGCCGCCAATACATACTGTTGAATCACAACCTATCCTTCCGAAGTCCGTCGCGAAACGCGCGTCGATCCGCGTTCGCTCAACGTTCAATCCACCATCGCACCGACCCGCAGTTGGCCGGCGTCGCCACGCGCCTGCTCCCCCAGCGTGTCGACGGCGACGCTATCCGGCAGACAGACGATCGTCTGGAACTGACGGAACGATGCGCCCTTGTGATCGTCGGTGAAGCGCAGTTCGATGCGGCCGTTCTCGCGCTTGAGGAAATCGCGCACAGCGTCCATCCCCACGCCACGGCCCGACACTTCCGTGACCGTTGCCGCGGTCGAGAAACCCGGCCGGAAAATGAATTCGGCGATCGCTTCGTCGCTCAACTGTTCGTCGCTGCCGACCCAGCCGCGCTCCACCGCAATGCCGCGAATCCGCTCGAGCGCGAGGCCCCGGCCGTCGTCGCTGAGCGTGATCTGCAGCGCGCCGCTATCCACACCCACTTCGATATCGATCGTGCCGGCCGGCGTCTTGCCCTGCGCGCTGCGTGCCTCGGCGGTTTCGATACCGTGGTCCATCGAGTTGCGCAGCAGATGCATGAATACGTTGCTCAGCGTGCCGCCCGTCTGGCCGCGCAGACGGTAGCCGTTGTCATCGATGCGCACCGTCGGCGCCGGCTTGCCGAGTTCCTGCGCGAGCGAAGGCAGTGAATCCAGCACGCCGGATAGCGCGTCGCGCACACTTTCGCTGCCGAGCGCGCTCAAGGTCTGGCGCATTGCGCTGCGCATCGACTGCAATTCGTGGAGATCGCCGGCGTTGGTCTTGTCCAGCATGCTCAGGGTCTGCTGAATCTGCTCTTTCTCGACCATCACATAGCGGCCGGCGTGGCCGGCATTGTTCGCGCCGGCTTTGGCCTTGCGGCCGAGGCTCTGCTCGTTGATCCGCGCGTAGCTTTCGATCGCCTCGCGCACGCGAGTCAGCTCCTGCATCAGGAGGTCTTGATCCCATGAGCGATCCGCATCGGGTTGGCGCAGTTCGTGGTAACTCTGCTCGGTTTCGTGAACGACGTTCGTCAGGTGCGCCAGGTTGTAGGTACGCGCGTTGCCCTTGATGGTGTGCATGTTGCGGAACAGTTCGGCGATCGCTGCGTGATCGGCTTCCGAATGCTTGCGGATAATGCGCTCGTTCTCGCTGATGAAGCCAGCGGAGCTTTCGATGAAATGATGGAACTTCTCTTCGCTCACCGCGAGAATCTCGCCGATCATGTCGAGACGGCGGCGCTGTTCGCTGGCTTCCGCGGCGAGCTTGCGCAGTTCGGTGACGTCGCGCACGCACAGCATCAACCGCACGATGATGTCGTTTTCGTCGGTAATCGCCGACCAGCTCAGGTCGAGAATCTTCACGCGGCCGTCGGCCATGCGCTTCGAAATTTCGCCCACTAGCAAATGCTGATTGAACGCGAAATTGATGCAGTCTTCGCCGAGGCACGCGTGCGCCGCCGCATCGATTTGCGAGAGCACGTCCGAGCCGAGATCGGTATCCGAGAACACCAGGTCCATCAGACCACGCCCGGCAATGTCTTTCGTTTCGAAGATGTCTTCCAGGTACGCCGAATACTCCGAGTGGATCACGGCGCCGTCGACCACGGTCAAGATACCTTGCTGCATGTTCTGCAACATCGCCTGAATGTCGGCGGTCTTCTGCTTGAGTTGCGCCGAGCTTTCCTGGATCTTTTCGATCATGCCGTTGAAGGCGACGATCGAATGGCCGATCTCATCCAGCCGGCCCACCGGCACGCGGCGCGTGAAATCCTGGCTCGACGCGATCTCGCTCATCATCGCCTGCATGCGGCTGAGCGGACGGGTGATCTGACGGTAGAGCAGCGTGCCGATGAAGGTCAGCAGAATAATCGCGATACCGGTGACAGCGGCGATCGCCGTCGTCGTGGTGGAAAGCGTGGCGTTCAGCGCGGTGATCGCCTCGTCTTTCTGGCGGTTCTTCTCGACGCGCAACGTTTCGACGATACCTTCGAGTTCGTCGCGATACTGCGCCACGTTGGCGAACAGATACGCTTGCGCGAGTTCGTTCTTGCCGTCGGCCTTCATTTTCGCCGTCTCGGCAATCGCGGAGAAGTAGTTTTCGAGACTCTCGTTGGCCTGTGAAACGAGACCTTGCTGGGCATGGCTCGCGGCGTCTTTGGCCTGCAGTGCGAGGGCCTGTTGCAACGCGGTCTTTTTCTTCTTCAGTTCGTCTTGAGCCTGGCTGACCATGTTGGCGTCCGGCGCGTAGACGAGGGTCATGGTCGCGAGTTGGACGTCTTTGACTTGCGAGACGAGGTCAGCGGAAGCGAGCGCGCTGGGTACGACGCCTTCGGTCACCTTGCGCACTTCGGCTGCGCTGCCGCGCGTCTGATACACCGCGTAGCCGCCGATCGCGGATAAAGCGACGAACATCAAGATAACCAATAGCGTGATGCGATGACGGATAGTCATGTGAAACCCCCGAGGGTATGGCCTTCGCGTCAGCCCTCGATAGGAGCGGCGCGTTTTTTTGCGAATTTGACTGAAGATTGCAGCGCTGCCGAGTATTGCTCGCACATGTTACTAAGCGATGACTACACGGTTTTTGCGGGCGCTCGGGGGTATAAATATTTTTCTAAAGTTTTTGATTTGAGTGCCGTTAACGGGCGGCCAATTTATTAGCTGCTTATACCCCATTTAGTTTCGCGTTAAGGCATGTCGCGCTTTGCAAAAGTGCGCAGCGCGTTGACGCTCATTGCTGATTTTCCGATTTGCTAATTGAACGGGGTCAATTGAACGGTAAATGCTTTGCGCCCGGCATGTCAGCGGATCGGTGACAGATTTTTCGACGCCTCACGTAGAGTAAGCGGCGACATGATGTCTTTGGAAGCGGAGAGAAAGGCGCGTACCGCTTCAGGCTCATGCCACGCGTAATCCCTCAACGCCCAACCGATTGCCTTACGGATGAAGAAGTCGCTTTCCGCAGCCAACGAACGCGCGTAGCCGAAAAGACGCTCTTCGTCGGTATGCTCGCGCCAGCCGAGCTGGTGAATCATCGCAATGCGCCGGACCCACAGCGATTCGTGCAGAAGTGCCGCATCCATCTCGGCCTGCACACCCGGCGTATGGATTCGCGCCGCTTTCAGAACGTCGCCGACCACACCCGCCAGCGGATCGATCGAATCCCACCAGGCGCTCCGCTGAGCGAGCGCCAGCAAGTGGGCGATGTCGGCCACTGCAAGCATCTTCCATTTGCGCGCCAACAGGTCGGACGCGACATACTGGAATTCGCGTTCCGGCATCGACCATAAGACATTCACGCATGCCAGCAGATGATCGGCATTGTCCACAGGCAAGCGCTTGAATACCGGCAATACCGCTTGTCGCCGCAGCGGTGTCGGCACACCGATAAACTTGAAGTGGTCACGCATATAGGCGCGCATCGCGAGCGCGCGCTCAGCGTCGGCGTGCGGCGCGAGTGCCGCCTTGATTTCCTTGCCAAAAGCGCGGGGCGTCATCGAGAAAGTGCTCCCTGAATGGAGGTGATTCGCAGGTAGCTGCGTTCGGCGCAAGCCTCCCGAATCTTCTCACCTTTGAGTTCAAAGTGCGCGCACAGGTAGCACTATTCTCACCGCACGCGCTCCCGAATCTTCTCACCTATGGTTTCTGGCTTCCAGCCCGATCGAGTGCTATGTGCTGAATGCTCAATGCTCAATGTTCAATGCGGGGCAGTAAATGGCCTTAAAGAAGACCTCCTGGGAATCCTCACCTTATGACAGGTGCGCGTTCAACACGGAAATTACTCACCTCCTGGAATCGCTCACCTTTTGCGAGCGATCTCCTGGAACGTCTCACCTTGACGTGCTTTCTTGCTTCCGCGGTGCAGTTCTACTCCTGGGACAGCTCACCTTTGACGGAGTCGGCCACACCTCCTGGAACGTCTCACCTCTCGCCGACGTGAACGTATGCACGGTGGAACGCCTCACCTTTCGTCGAGGCGCGACGTCTCCTGGAACACCTCACCTTTGTGCAAGGTGACTGAATTTCCTGGCGTTCCTCACCATTCAGCACGATGACGCCATCTCCTGGAATTCCTCACCATCCTGGAACCGCTCACCTTTGCGGCTTCACGGAAGACAGCTCCGGTACGCGCGGTGCGAGCGGCGTGCCACCCCGGAGTTGGCCGGTCTGTTACTGCTGCGCATGCCGCGCTGCGTCCTCGATCACCGCCGCCACCTTCTGGGGCTGCGATTCGTACACTGAGTGGCTGGCACCCGGAATGACCGTGGTGTGGCTATGGGCTCGCGCGTAGTACCAGCGTTCGAGGTCGGGATTGATGATCTTGTCGTCGCCGGCGACGATTGCCCAGCTCGGCTTCGTGGTCCAGGCGGCGACCGTCATCGGCGCCGAAAACACCTGGGCCGCAGTCAGGATCTGCGCATGCGATTCGAACTGCGCGGTCTTGAGCGGCAGATCGGCGGCGAAGTCCTGCGGAAATACGGCAGGGTTCAGATACGTATAGCCGTCGCTGGTCTTTTCGATCGCGCCAGGCTGCTTCGAGGTATAGCTCGGCGTGCCCTTGCCCAGGTCCGCTTCGTCCTCGCCGACCGCAGGCGCATGCGCCGCCACATATACGAGTCCCGCGACTTTCGCGTCCACGCCCGCCTCGGTGATCACCGAGCCGCCGTAACTGTGGGCGACGAGAATGGTCGGGCCGTCCTGCGTATCGATCACACGGCGGGTGGCGGCGACGTCGTCATTCAGCGAGGTGAGCGGTTCCTGCACGATGCTCACGTGATAGCCGTCTTTCGACAGAATGTCGTACACCGGCCGCCAGCCCGAGCCGTCGACCCAGGCGCCGTGCACCAGCACGATGTTCTTCACCGGGCCGTTGCCGTTAGCAGCGGGAGCGGCGGACGTATCCTGCGCCATCGCGCCGGTCGAAGCAAACAGGCAGGCGCTGAGGGACAGCACGGAAGCGACATGGGGAAGCATTTTCATAGGGACTCCAGTTCGTAATGAGTGGGAATTTCGACGTTGGTCAGCCCTTGCGGCTCGAAACGTTTGGCCGGGCAAGGGCTCCCTGTCATGGGCTCAGCTACCGAAGAACAGATTGCAATAGCTGACCGGGCCGACGCAGGTCGACTCCATGCCGGCGTGGCTGCTGCTGCCGCCACCGGCGGCCGAGGTGCCGCGCATCGGCACGCCGCCGTACGACTGTTGCGCCAGCTGTTTCTGCGCGCTGATCTTCGCTTCGGCTGCCTGAATGTTGGCGGGGTAGTCGATCGCGTCGCCGGCGCCCGGCGTGTAGCCGGCCTGTTCGACACGAACCAGATCGGCGCGCACCTGGGCACGGGTCAGGCCGGTATTCGTCTGGGCGAAGCCGAGAGTCGGGACAGCGAGGATGGCGGCAACAAGAGCGGCGCGGCGAAGAATGGTCGTCATGATTGAAAGATCCTTTGTCAAGAGAGAAAGTTGAGCGGCCTGTGTAGCGCGCTTCCGGTTTCAGTTCACCGGCTGTGTTGTGTTCCGGTGATGCCCATCTTCGTGGCCGGGGCCGCGCGCCGCCACCGGCGTGCGACGGAACGCCGATGGCTGTCGTGAAGCGTCTTCACGACGACGCGAAATGAATCGCGGCACGGATGCGCCCGGTGGCTGGCAGCTGTGGCCGGCCGGCATGAAGACCAGGCAAGAGCGCCGCGTTGCCCAACGCTACGATTTCTCCGGGCCTTCGCATGCGCCGAAGGGGCTTTTCATTTCGCGCCGCAGAGCCTGCATGTCGCGCCGCGTGCCCGCGTTTCGTCGCCTGCCACTTGATGCGGCAGGCGCATGAGGCGCACCATCGCACGAGCAACCTACAATCTTCACGACCCGTCCCCGGAATCCGTCATGCCACGCTCCGCACTGCCCCTGCCCCCGTCTTTCTGGCGGGCCCTGCAGATTTACATGTTGACGACAGTCGGCTGCGCGCTTCTCTATAGCGTGCTGTACCGCGAGTCGTTCACGCAGGACCTGGTCTATGCGGCGTTCGTCGTGGCGATCACGCAGAGTCTGATCGTCAGCGGGCGCTATTTCATCGCCCAGTTGCTCGCGCAGCGCTCGCCGCAGCGCGAGCCCGGCCACCTGCGCCTCGCGCAGAACTGGCCAGGCTGGCGCTGGATGCTGCCGTGGATGATCGTGAGCGTGGTGATCGGCTACTTTGTCGGCGTTCGAATCGGCGATCTGCTGCTCGGCGTGCGCTATATGCCGATCACGATCGCGCACGACGCCCGTATGGTGACAATGAGTCTCTCGGTCGCGCTGGTGCCGGCCGGATTTCTGACATACGTGTTCTACGCGCGCAACCGCATGGCCGAGATCGAACTGCGCGCGGAAACCGCGCAGCGCACGGCGGCGGAGAGTCAGTTGAAGTTGCTGGAGTCGCAACTCGAACCCCACATGCTCTTCAACACGCTCGCCAATCTGCGCGTGCTGATCGGCCACGATCCACAACGCGCGCAGGGCATGCTCGACCATCTGATCGCGTTTCTGCGCGCCACGCTCGCGGCGTCGCGTGCGGGCTCTCAACCGCTGTCGACGGAATTCGCGCGAATTGCCGATTACCTCGCGTTGATGCAAATCCGCATGGGGCCGCGCCTGAAAATACAGCTCGAGTTACCGGACGAACTCGCGAGCTGCGAGGTGCCGCCTTTATTGCTGCAACCGCTGGTGGAAAACGCGATACGTCACGGCCTCGAACCGAAGGTCAGCGGCGGACGCGTCGTGGTGAGCGCGCAGCGCGAAGCCGGGCAACTGGTGTTGACGGTGCGCGACACAGGCGTCGGCCTCGACGCCGAAGCGCAACACGGGGCGCGCTTCGGGCTGCAACAGGTGCGCGAGCGCCTCGCCACGCTGTACGGCGAGGCCGGCACACTCGCGCTGCGACCCGCGCTCAACGACGAAGACGGCACGCTTGCCGTGGTTACGCTGCCCTATTCGAGGAGTCATGCACAATGAAGACGACCGCCCTGATCGCGGAAGACGAAGCCCTGCTCGCCGCCAGTCTGCAAGCCGAACTGTTCGGTTTGTGGCCGGACCTGGAGATCGTCGCGATAGTCGGCGACGGCCAAAGCGCCACGGACGAAGCGCTGCGTCTGCGGCCCGACGTGCTGTTTCTCGACATTCGCATGCCGGGCATGAGCGGACTCGAATGCGCGCAGGCGTTGGCCGAGGAATGGCCGGACGACAGCAAGCCGTTCCCCCTGATCGTGTTCGTCACCGCCTACGATCAATACGCGGTGCAAGCTTTCGAGCGCGCCGCCTTCGACTACGTGCTCAAACCCGTGGAAGCCGCGCGACTCGACCAGACCTGTGGGCGGCTCAAGGCGCGCCTCGCGGAACGTGCGGCGGAACGTGACGCGCCAGGCTCTCTCGGGGTGATGGTCGAACAGATGCGCGAATTGCTGGCAGGGGTGGGGATCGAAAACGGCCAGGCGGCGGCGGAACGCACGCCGCTGCGCATCATTCAGGCGAGCGCGGGCAACACGATTACGATGGTGCCGATCGACGAAGTGATCTTCTTCGAAGCCGCCGACAAATACGTGCGGGTGGTCACGGCGAACCACGAGCATCTGATCCGCGCGTCGCTGAAAGATCTGCTGCAGCGACTGGACGCGCAGCAGTTCTGGCAGATTCATCGCGGTTCGGTGGTGCGTTGCGATGCGATCGCCAGCGCGCAACGCGACGAAACCGGCAAGCTTACGCTGAGCTTGCGCGGGCATCCGGCGCGTCTGGTGGTCAGCCGGCTATATGCGGACCGATTTCGCGGCATGTGAGCCGTACTGCCCACCTGGGCGGCTCATTCGCCGTGAATTCAGCGCCGTTTACAACGCGAAAGCGGCCGCAGGGTCGTCTGTCGCGGTCTTTGCCGCCTCGCGTTTCATCGCGCGTATTCAAGCGGCAAGACTTCATGGACATGCAGCTCACCAAATCCGCCGACAACTCCGCCAACGACCTTGGTCGTCACGTATAGCGAATCAGAACTTCACCTTCACCTGGAACCCGATCGTGAACGGAAGATTGTCCGAGGGAATCGGTGGAATCACAATGAAGTTGGCCCCGACGCGCTTGTATTCCACCATCACGATCGGCGCGACCACCGGTCCGATCGTGTGATCGCGACCCAAGCCCCAGTTGCCGTAGTTATAGCCCGAGATGATCCCGCCTATTGCCGCGATCCGCACGATGCCCCAGTGCGCAAACTCGGGCGCCCAGACGCCACCGCCGTAATACGAGGGCCGTCGCAGCGAGTTGCGAAAACCGCCGGCGGTCAGCGCCCATTGATTGTTGAGCCAGCATTCAACGCCCAAGCCCGGATTGAATTGCTCGAAATGGGTATTGGGGTCCGGATTGATGTGATACGAACCGAGCATGGCGTCGACCCATACGCCGCCCTCGCACCAGTTGCCCGCATGTGCCGCGGACGCCGCCGCCATGCTCGCAACGAGCGCCACGGCGGTACGCCGAATGTTCTTCCTGATCAGCCGAAATTGCATGTGTTCTCCGCCACCGGTCGAGCGCCGGTGTCATCTACGTTCTGGTTATTTCCGCTTGCCGTCCGTCGCGCACTGTACCTCAACCCGCACGGGCGATGTGGAGGACACGCTCGGGCACGCGGGCACAGCACGTGCCGCACGGTGCAGATGCAACCATAACGGACAACCGATGGCAGAGCGGTGAACAACCGGCGGATGTTCACCTTCAATGTTGGAGGAGGGTCTAGAGGCCGAGGTCGGACAGGCCAGGATGGTCGTCGGGACGGCGGCCGAGCGGCCAATGATAGAGACGGTCGGCCTCGCGGATCGGCAGATCATTGATGCTGGCATGACGGCGCGCCATCAGCCCGTGTTCATCGAACTCCCAATTCTCGTTGCCATATGAACGGAACCAGTTGTTCGAATCGTCGTGCCATTCGTAGGCAAAGCGCACGGCGATGCGGTTATCCGTGAATGCCCAGAGTTCCTTGATCAGGCGGTAGTCGAGTTCCCTCGCCCATTTGCGGCGCAATAATCCGACGATCTCCGCGCGGCCATGCGTGAATTCGGCGCGATTGCGCCAGACGCTGTCGGGGGTGTACGCGAGCGACACGCGCTCGGGGTCACGCGTATTCCACCCGTCTTCCGCGGCGCGCACCTTCTGGATCGCGGTTTCGCGTGTGAACGGCGGGAGGGGTGGGCGGGTTTCGATCGGGTTGGCCATGGTGGCTCCTCATTCAGTTGCAGCGCGCCGGGATGGCGCTCGTTTGCGTGGAGACTTAATCGCGGATTGCCCCGCGGATTGACCCGCGAGCGGCTTCGGTTCGCTTGCGGACCCCGTATCGAGCAGGGCTTCTGCGGCCGTCCGCGCGTCGAGCGCGGCGTCGGCCTCGCCGCTCACCAGCGCCACGGCGATCGCGCCGTCGAGCAGGATCAGCCATTGGCGCGACAAGCGCGCGGCGCCGCGAGCGTCCATACCCGATTCGGCGGCGTATTCGTCGCACTGGCTTCGCACGAAGGCGAGCAGGCGTTCCTTGTGTTTGCGCGCGACGATCCGGATCGGGTCGTCCGCGGAGGCAATTTCACCGGCGGCGTTCAGAAACGCGCAGCCATGAAAATCCTCCGACGCAAACCATTCGCGCAACACGTCGAACATGCCGAGCAGGTGTTTGCGTGCGGTCTTGCCATGTTTCAGCGTGCCCGCGATAAACCAGTTCATCCAGCGCTCGTCGCGCCGCTCCAGCGCGGCGACGACCAGTGCATCTTTCGATTCGAAATGCGTGTAGAAACTTTTGCGCGCAGTGCCGGACTGTTTGACGATCGCATCGACGCCCGTAGCGTGGATGCCGCCGGCGTAAATCAACGCCTCCGCCGTGTCGAGCAGCCTTTCGCGCGCGCTTCCCGGCGCAGCCGATTCAGTTGGGTTTTGAGTAGCCATGTGCGAAGGGTAGAACGATCATTCTCCTTCGTCAAGTTTTTGTGCGCTTTGGCGGATTGGGTACGCTTGCTGCTATCGTATTGACGATCGATCCACTGGAACGAATCTCATGAATCGCTCTACCCTTCGCGCGATGTTTTTACCCGCACTGCTCAGCACCACGCTGCTGACGGCAGTGGCCTGCACGCCTGTGCGCGTGCTCACCCACACGGTAAGCCAGAACGAGACGCGCGTGCCTCCCGGACATTACGAGCTGGACCCGGATCACACCAGCATTACCTTCGACATCGACCACTTCAAATATTCGCGCTTTACCATGCGCTTCGACCGTAAGCAGGGCCAACTCGACTGGAACGAAGGCGGCCTGGACCGGAGTAGCGCGACAATCACGATCGACGCCGCGAGCATCGACACGAACGTGCCGCTCCTCGACAAGATGGTGAAAAGCGCGAGCATGCTCGACGTGTCGCGTTATCCGGAGGTACGCTTCACCAGCACGCGCTTTGAGCGCACCGGCGAATCACGCGGCACGTTGACTGGCGATCTGACGATTCACGGCGTCACGCAACCGGTGACGCTCGACGTGACCTTCAACGGTTTCGCGCCCGATCCACTGACGAAAAAGGACACGCTCGGATTTTCCGCGGACGGCAATTTCAGCCGCGCGAAGTTCGGCCTGGCGACGTGGTACCCGGCTGTGGGCGACGATATTCATGTGCGCGTTCAGGCCGAGTTCGTAAAAACGCCCGCAGGCGCTTGAGCGCGGTGCGGGCGTTTCGTTTTCGTTGGCGTGGGTTCGCTTCGCTGGCTGCTATCGAGCGCGCCGTTTTTTAGCTCACGCAGCCGTCCAGTCGAGAATCACCTTGCCGCTCTCACCTGAGAGCATCGTGGCAAATGCTTCCTGATAATCGTCGACCTTGAAGCGATGCGTGAGGATCGGCGACAGGTCCAGCCCGCTTTGCAACATGGCGACCATCTTGTACCAGGTCTCGAACATCTCGCGCCCATAAATGCCCTTGATTTCGAGGCCCTTGAAAATAACCTGGGTCCAGTCGATCGCGGTCTGCGCGGGCGGAATGCCGAGTAACGCAATCTTGCCGCCATGGTTCATCGCTTCGAGCATGCTGGTGAACGCGCTCGGCACACCGGACATTTCCAGCCCCACGTCGAAGCCTTCGGCCATGTGCAGGTCCGCCATCACGTCGCGCAACGATTCGCGCGAGACGTTCACCGCACGCGTCGCGCCCATCTTGCGCGCAAGTTCGAGCCGATAGTCGTTGACGTCGGTAATCACCACATTGCGTGCGCCGACGTGTTTCGCAATCGCCACCGCCATGATGCCGATCGGCCCAGCGCCGGTGATCAGCACATCTTCACCCACCAGGTTGAACGACAGCGCCGTGTGCGTGGCATTGCCGAACGGATCGAAGATAGCGGCGAGATCGTCGGAGATTTCAGGCGGAATCTTGAATGCGTTGAACGCGGGAATCACGAGGTATTCGGCGAACGCGCCTTCACGATTCACGCCGACGCCTACCGTATTGCGGCATAGATGGCGGCGTCCCGCACGACAATTGCGGCAGAAGCCGCACGTGATATGCCCTTCGCCCGACACGCGATCGCCGATCGCAAAGCCGCGCACTTCCTGACCCATTTCGACGATTTCACCGACGTATTCATGGCCGACATGCATCGGCACCGGAATCGTCTTTTGCGCCCAGTCGTCCCATTTCCAGATGTGAATGTCCGTGCCGCAGATCGCGGTGCGCGTGATGCGGATCATCACGTCGTTGTGACCGACTTCGGGCTTCTTCACATCCGTCAGCGTGAGGCCCGGTGCGCGTTCGAGTTTTGCCAATGCCTTCATGTGCGCCTCCGCCTCAGATGATTCCGAGTTGACGGCCGACACGCGCGAACGCGTCGACGGCTCGATCGATTTGCTCCGGCGTGTGCGCGGCGCTCATTTGCGTGCGGATTCGCGCACGCCCTTTGGGTACGACGGGGAACGAGAAGCCGATCACGTACACCCCTTCCTTCAGCAACGCATCAGCCATGTTCGATGCAAGTTGCGCGTCGCCCAACATGACCGGGATGATCGGGTGTTCGCCGGGCACAAGCGTGAAGCCGAGCGCGCTCATCGCGTGGCGGAAACGCGCGCCGTTTTCACGCACGCGCGCACGCAGTTGCGCGCCTTCTTCGCTGGCGAGCAACTCGAGTACTTTCAGCGATGCGGCGGCAATGCTCGGCGTTAGCGTGTTCGAGAACAGGTAAGGACGCGAGCGCTGACGAAGCAGATCGACAATCTCCTGACGCGCGGCGACATAGCCACCGGATGCGCCGCCTAGTGCTTTGCCGAGCGTGCCGGTAATGATGTCGACGCGCGAAAGCACGCCGCAATGTTCCGGCGTGCCGCGCCCATGTTCGCCGACGAAACCAACCGCGTGGGAATCGTCGACCATGACCAGGGCGCCATAGCGGTCGGCCAGATCGCAGATGCCGGCGAGGTTGGCGATGATGCCGTCCATCGAGAACACGCCGTCGGTGGCGATCAGCTTGAAGCGCGCGCCGGCCGCATCGGCTTCCTTGAGCCTGGCTTCGAGATCGGCGAGGTCGTTGTTCTTATAGCGAAAGCGCTTCGCCTTCGAGAGGCGCACACCGTCGATGATGCTCGCGTGATTCAGTTCGTCGCTGATGATGGCGTCGTTTTCGTCGAGCAGCGTTTCGAACAGACCGCCGTTCGCATCGAAACAACTGGAGTAGAGGATGCAGTCGTCAGTTTGCAGGAAGGCGGCCAGCGCTTTTTCGAGGTCTTTGTGCACGGTTTGCGTGCCGCAAATGAAACGCACCGACGCCATGCCGAAGCCGTCATGATCGAGGCCAAGCTTGGCGGCCTCGATCAGCCGCGCGTCGTTGGCCAGACCGAGATAGTTGTTCGCGCAGAAATTCAGCACGTCCGTGCCGTTCGCGAGACGCACGTCGGCGGATTGCGGGCTGGCAATCACGCGCTCGTTCTTGTAAAAACCGTCAGCGCGGATCTGCTCGAGCGTGCCGCGCAGATGGGCGAAGTAAAGGTCACGCATGAACCAGACTCCTGAAAGGGTGGTGCGCTCCGACACGTCAGGCATCTGCTGGTATCCGCGGCATGTTCGGCGTCGAGGCGGCCTGCTATAGTCGGCTGTCAGTTTTATCGGATATTTTCGTTTTTCCGAACTAAAATCCGGTATGTCGAACAACTCTAAACGATAGGTCAGTAAATGGCAAGTTCGGGAAACCGCCGTGCAGCAGCCAACACGGCCCCTCCTTCCAGCGCGGGCGCGGTCCCGGCGATCGCAGCGCCGCCTCGTGTCGGCGAACAGATTCAGCGTCTGCGCGCCGAACGTCGCATGACGCTCGACGACCTGTCGCGCGCGGCCGGCGTGTCGAAATCGATGCTCTCGGAAATCGAACGCGACAAGGCCAATCCGACGATTGCGGTCGCGTGGCGTCTGACGAACGCGCTCGGTGTCAGTCTCGATTCGCTGTTCGCGCCGCAAAAGGCGCCGGAGGCGATTGCGGTCTCCGGTCCGCACGACATCCCGACTTTGAGTGGGCACGAAGCCAAGTATCAGTTGCGTGTCTGGGGACCGATCGAGTTGGCCGGCAAGTTCGAGTGGTACGAACTGACGCTGCAGCCGGGCGGGGCGCTGGTGTCGAACGCGCACGAACCGGGCACACGTGAGCATCTGACGGTGCTGCAGGGATCCATCGACATTGAAGCGGCAAGCACGACGAAACGGCTCAAGGCCGCGGATACCGCGCGCTATGTCGCCGACGAACCCCATGCGATCCGCAACGCCGGGAAAGGCGAGGCGAAAGCATTGCTGGTGGTGATTCACGGCTGACCGACAGGCGCACCGTAGCGGGCTTTTGGCGGAATTATCCGTTCGGCTGAGGTTGCACGAGACACTGTATATTTGTACAGTACAGGGTATCGACTGGAGCCGATAATGAACGACCTGACGACCGACCAAGCCGAGCATGCTCTGGCCGCGCTGCGCTATCAAACCGCGGCGCGCGATCTTGAACACATCGTGCGCAACATCGCTGCGCGCTATATCGTCCAGCAGGTGCCGCTCTCGTGGCGCCTGCTCCATGCAATCGAAGCTGAAGCCCTGGCGGACCTCGGGTTTGCCAGCCGGCACGACGCCATCATGCTCGGCCTGTTCCAGCGGCCCTCCGAGTTGCCCTACCCGGAAACAGACGAAGCGGTGGACTTCGGCACCTCCACCGCATTGCCGGCGGTATTTGCGTTCGCCGTCTCGGCCTATGAAGAGGCAGCACGCCGCGCCGTGCAACCTGAGTCTAAAGACGCTCCGCTAAAACACGCGCGGGCGTGGGGCGACTGACTTTAAACGCTGCACTTTCATCAGTTGCCACCTACAATATGCGCAACTAACGGAAAGATAGCGTATGTCACCTCCTCATCTGTCCGACCCGGTTCCGCGCCCTGCGCCGTCAACCGATCTCTTCGATCGTAAACGTGAAGACTGGCGCCGCGATCCCCAGATCGCCTTCGACGCCTGGCTTGCCAAGCAGCATTTCAGGCGCTCTTCCGCTGAAGTCTATCAAGCTCAGTGGGGACTTTTTCTCGACTGGCTTGCCGTTCGCCAGAAGAGTCTGGTCACGGTCGATACGCAAACGATCGCTGAATTCGTGGGCGGCCTTGCGATCAGAAAACCGCAACGTATCCGATATCTGCGGCTCATTGAACGGGTACTGGACCATGTTCGGGAAATCGAATCCGCGTCGACCAATCCCGCTCGTTTCATTGCTCAGGATGGCGAAGCAGCATGGCGCAATGCACGTGACAACGAGCCGACGGGTTTTCTCAACCACGCCGAACGTGCCGCGCTCATTGCTCACCTGTTTTCGCCCTTGCCTGCCTTATCCATGGCGCAGCGCTGGAGAGAGCGGCGCGATCGCGCGCTGATCGCGGTGTTTCTAGGTGGCGGACTAAAGACAGGCGAGGCCGCGGCGCTTACAGTTAGTTGCGTGAGTGCGGGCTCGCCATGGGTCACGATCGAGTCCGCGAATCCAATGCTGACACGGCGTACCCGGCTCACGCCTTTCGCGGCGGCCGTTCTCGACTCGTGGCTTGCTGAAAGGCGCCTTTCCGAATTGGCGGGCAATCTGGTCTTTCCCGCTTCACCTTCGGGACGACCAATGCACAAGGCAACCATGCTGCGTGCAGTCGACGCGTTGATCGACGCAGCAGGCATTGCCGCGTCGCGAACATCACGAGCGAGTCCGCAAACCTTGCGCAACACTTTTGCCGCAGATCTATTCGAGAGCGGGGTCGAAGCGGAACTGGTCGGGCAGTGGCTGGGATTTGTACAGGCAGTGTCCGCCAACCGTCTATACCGGGCGTGGCAACGATGGATGGATCAACAGGATTCGCCCGTTGTAGATGAACCGGATCCCGCCGCTCCGCCATTGCCCACACCTCGGCGCGACGGGCGTTTGACGAGAAAAGGGTGATCCAGCGAGTCCTGCAGATACTCACCTTTGAGGTCCCGAATTTCCTCACCTTTAGCGATTTCGCCGCTATGACGATCGCGCCGAACCGTCATGCCGACGCAGTAATCGAGCCGCTCGACAAAAACCGGCTAACCGCTTCCAGCCTTGATTCGCCAAGCCCCGACGAGTGATCGCACTCCGGACATTGCAGTTCGAAGCGGTGATCCACTTGAGATAGCTCGGGCTCACCTTCCTCACATTTGGGGCAGCGCAGCGGCAGCGTGACATGACCGTCCGCTGCCGTGCCGATCGCGGTCAGTTCATCTGGCGTGAGCCTGCCTGCTTCGACTAACGCACACAACAGAGCGGCGATCGCCGGGTCGATACCCTGTTGGCCGCGCAGCAGGGCGATTTCTTTTGTCAAAGCATCCACTTCGTCCGATTGCTCGCGCAGTTGCGCGTCGAGCCGGTCGCCGCGTGCCTTGGCGGCGGCAATCTGCTGGATAAACTCAAATTCCTTGCGACTGGCTTCACGCACCCCTGACTGATAGGTCGCCGCCATGCTGCGCAGCGAATCGAGCTCAACCAGCATCGGCTTCACTCGCCGCTCAGCTTCGGCGACAGCATCTTTTATCTGTTGGGCATAGTGCTCGGTGCTTTGCCGCAATTCGACATGCAGAGCATCGATTCGGTCGCGGAGCGTCGCGTTGGTCGTCTGCTCTGTTTCGAGGCGCTGACGCAGCGTTTCGTTTTCGCTGTCGAGCCGGCGCACCGTTGCGAGCAGGCCTTCCTGGTGAGCGGCCCCATGCGTCGCAGTGCTGGAAAGCTCGGTTTCGAGTGCTCGGACCCGTTCCCATGCGGCTTCGGCCCTCAACTCGCTGCGCCTGATCGCTTCTTCCGACACGTCGCGGCGAATTTCGGCTTCCCGCAGGCGTTGGTCAGCTGCGGTAATTTGTGCCTGAATTTCCTGGCGTTCGGCATCAAGGGTCGAACGAGCCTGGGCGACGGCTTCTTCAAAGAGCGCACCCAATAATTCTCCAGCGCGGTCTTCCAGTGCTTTCGGGATCGCACCGGCACCGACTTTTACGCGCGATACCGTTCTGATGCGTTCCCAGAAGTGATCGATATCCTTGGGGATGTCGCTGGCGCTGCCTGTTTGGGTCAAGTCACGAACCGCAGCCATGGACGGCCGGATCCCCAAATCGAAAAAAAGTCGCTTGCAGGCGTGCAGCGACAGTTCTTGCCGTCGCGCGCCGCTTGCCCTCAACGATTCAAGCTCGTCACGGATTGCTTGACGCTCCTGGTCCAGATTCATGGGTACCTCGATATCGCTCAAATTGGATTAATCATAACAATTTACGTAGTGTTTGCTACGAATTTGTTTGTAGTGAGCGTTATTTGTCTGATTGGTGTGTTCTAGAGCTGCCAATAGACGAAGCGATTGGGGTAAGCCTCGTTTTTCCGTGAAACAAAACGAAGATTAGCCAATAAGCCGTTGTAAATAAAGCAGTTTCAGTAGTTTCTTTCTGATCGCGCACTGTTTCACGGCGGTGTGATGGCGGCTGACGGGTGGAAAGGTCTTGTCCGAAGGACACGCGGGGGAAATTCTAGAGAGTAATAAAAGTAAACACCTTTGAACCCATGTTAAAAACGTTAACGCCATGGCAAACCCTTATCTGGCGTGTGTTTCAGCCCGGTAAGGTGAAGCTTTGCGGGAGAGGTGGTGAGGTCTTGCGGGGGCTTTGAGTGATGAGGTTCGGGGGCCTCGGTGAGCGGGTGCGGGACAGAACGTGAGCGGGTTCAGGAGCCACCCCAAAAGGGCGGTTTGGCTAAAGGTGAGATTTTGCGGGACCTGAGCGTCCGGGATCGCCCGGCAGTACTCAAAAGTCGGCGTTAGGCGCTGAGACCCTAAAGGTGAGCGCTTTCGGGACTCTCTTGGATTCCATTTTTTGCCCTTATTTCGACCTCGTAAACCCTATTGGTGAGACAAGACGGGAGAAAACGGGAACCGAAGGTGAGGCTTTCCGGGGCCAAGACTTCATTTTTGCCTCAATTTTGTGCATTCCGGTGCTTAAGGTGAGGGTTTTCAGGAGCTGAGCCCGATTTCGACGGAAATTTCTCCGGCTGTGCCGAAGAGGGTCTCGGTCGGCGCCGGACAAAGGTGAGCGAATTCGGGAGTCCGTGATCGGCGCGATCCCCGGTTCATCAAATGACCTGTTTTACGCCAAAGGTGAGGTTTTTCGGGAGGCTTTTAGGGCACTTGTGATCAATAAGGTGAGGAAATACAGGATCGAAATCGCTGTAACAGGCCGGAAAAGCCCTACGGACGCTGTCGGAGTAGTTTCGATTTTTCAGCTGCTGAATTCCTAAGGTGAGGTTTTTCGGGGCCCTTTCTGCTGAGGCCGGAAACGCCGGATTTCGTTGAAATGCAGCTAAAGGTGAGGATATACGGGGGCGTACTCGGGATGCCCGACGCGCCGCTGCCTTATAACTTAATGAAATCATTGAATATTTTTTGTGCGCTGCGCAAAGGTGAGGTTTTTCGGGGGACTGTTTTTGGGGCCCGGCAAACCTCCTTCCGGCTCATGGGTGAGGTTTTTCGGGACCACTTATCGGTGCTTTTTTAGGTCTCCAGGTCTGGAGGCCGCGTCGTTTCGAGCGCTCGACGCAGGTTAAGGTGAGCTTTTTCGGGGGCATTTGCCTCGACCCGGATATCTCGCTTGCGTTGCCAGGTGCCGTCGGTCTGTCTGCTCAGTAGGCAACTGGCTGATCCAGATTGACGTGTGGCGATTGAGGTACGTATCTCCGCGCGCCGAAGGCTCGATGATCGCGTTCGACAGACATGGATACCGGTGGGCTGCGCTGCAACGCACATGTGGACAGGCCGCGCCGTACGCCTGCTGGGCCCTCCCCTCGCCTCTCAGCCGGAATCGACTGGAGCGCGTTCGTGTCATTGGCTCGATGCGAGAGCGCCCGCTCGTAGCGTGTGCATAACCAAAATTCAAGAGAATTTTTTGAGGTGAGAAGATTCGGGATCAGATCGCTGCCGTTCGCGACGGACGGAAATCGGTCGGTATTTCGGGATGCCGTGACCTGTAAGGATGCCCTGAACCTGGTGCGAAACGAGTGAGGTGAGAGTTTTCGGGAGTTGCTCGAGGTGAGTCGCGCCTCGTAAGCTCACTTCACCGGGAATGGTGAGACCCATGCTATAGACGTGTATCACCACAGCCGGTATGCTCTCGCCAAATCCCTCCTCGACCAGACGCATGGCCACGAAGCGCGCGAAGAAGACAGATGTAGTCAGCCCGAGCTCGGCCGAATTACGCAAGGCCGTTGAGGCGATCGCTATCCAGCCCAAAAGCGGCAAGATCACGCTCCTCACCCGCAAGCTGTTCAACGTTCTGCTTGCGGTCGCTCAGCAAGCTGACGAGTCCGGTGACACTTATCGGGCCTTGCTGTCCGACATCGTCGCCAATTCGGCATTCGATTCGAACGACACGGCACTCGTCAAGGAGCACTTGCGCCGCATGGTATCGGTGCAGGTCGAATGGAGCACGGGCACGTCCAGCCAGAAGCCGGGGCGGAAGTGGGGTATCTCCACGCTGATTGCCGACGCGGAAATTCTCGAGGATCCCACCACTCGCCGCGTCTGGGTGGAATTCTCGTTCGCCCCTAAGATCAAGAAAAAGCTGCTCGATCCGGTTCAGTACGCGCGACTGAGTCTGCAGTTCCAGAGCCAGTTGCGCAGTAGCGCGGGTCTCGCCCTTTACGAAATTTGCGTTCGCTACCTGACTAACCCGAGCCATCTGACGATGCGCGAGACATGGGAATGGTGGCGCCCTATCCTCTCCGGCACCCCCGATACCGAAGCCGGCGACGAGGCCAAGCGCGAGTACAAGTACTTCAAACGCGATTACTTGCGCCCCGCCATCGCCGAAGTGAATGCGGTCACCAACATCTTTGTCGAATTGATCGAACACCGGGAAGGGCGGCGGGTCGCCGAGATCCAGTTCCGCGTGACCGAGCGCAAGCAGCCGATGCTTGCACTCGACGAGCACCCGAATGTGTTTGACAGCACCCTGGTCGACCGAATGGTGAAGATCGGCATTCCGTTGAAAGAAGCGCAAACGCTGTATGCCGACAGCGAAGAAAACCGGATTCGCGCGGCGCTGCAGATGACCGAGCAACGCATGCGCAGCACGTCTTTGCCGCCTGTGCGCAGTGCACCGGCTCTGTTCAAGGACGCGTTGAAGAAGGGCTATGCACCGCCGGTCGAGGCGCTGCCGTCCGCTGGCGGCAAGGCCGCAGTGGCCGCGCCGGCAGACGACTTGAAAGCGCGTCTGCTTGGCGAGTACTCGGCGGTTCGCCGCAAGGAAGCGCGGGAGCTCTACGAGGAGCAAGGTGAGTCCGAGCGGGAGATCGCCCGGAAGTCATTTGAGGACGACGAGTTGCCGGGTCTCGGCACTCATATGCGGGACGACTGGCGCCGTCGTGGGCTGGATTCGAAGATCGTCGAAACGGCGTTCTTCGATTGGCTGGCTCGCAAAACGTGGGGCGAACCCACTGATGGCGATCTGCTCGCCTTCACGCTGAGCCAATCGCGCGCGGCGTAATCCGGTCATCAAGAGAAACGGCGGCGCACTTTCGTGCGCCGCCGTTTTTTTCCCCGCGGAAAATTTTCGCTCTGCTACTTCAGCATCTTCTCAATCTGACGAAGAATGTCGTCACGCTTTTCACGCGTAAGACCCTTCAGGCGCAGTTCGATTCGATCATCGCCATACGATTTCAGGTCGCCGACAGCAACTCCTCCAAGCTTGATTTCCAGACGCTGCGCGTACCGCTGACGCCCCGCCGGCTTGGTACTTTCCTGTGCGCTTGCTCTGCCCTTTACGATGTCCGCGACTTGTCGCGTGCTCAGGTCGTCCGAGAGGATTTTGTTGATCAGGCGTAGCGTGGCATCGGCGCCGCGGGCAGTGTGATAGCGGCCCACCTGATACGCCATGTTCGAACCAAAGCGGTCAGGCCTCGCGACCATCTCATGCATTACCGCCTCGGGTAGCTTTGCAATCGACAGCGCCACGGCGACGGTCGATTCGTCCAGGCCAAGATGTTCGGCAAGCTCCTTCTGGCTCTGGAAATGCCGATCGTCGAGGAAGCGTTTCCAGACGACCGCGTTGTCGAACACCGTCTGTGAGTCGCGCTGGACGTTGAGGTCATAGCCGAGCTTGTAGCTTTCGAGGCCGATCGGCAGATCGATCACGATTGCCTTCACCGATTCCTTGTTCGCTTCCTTGAGCGCCCGGACACGCCGGCCGCCGTCGCTGACGAAGTAGGTGCCGGGATTGTCGTAGTCGGGAATGACGTGAATGGCCTGCTGCTGTCCCTGCTTTGCCAGATTGACAGCAAGCTCCGCGATCGACGATTTCAGATAGAAATGGCGCGGGTTGAACGGGCTAGGTTTGATCGTTTTGAGCGCTAACTCGATGACCTGGCCCGGACGGTATGCGTGCTCGATCCGCCACGCGCGATAGGCTGCTGACTCGTTGGCGGTATCGGCAGCGTCGACTTCTGCGACGTCCTGCGGGGTCATCGGCTGGATGGTGCGGCTCGGCACATCACCAGTCTTGACCATGTCGTCGATCGCATTCAGGCGGTCGAGGGCGGTTCGCTTTTCGCTGCTGGTCGTATCAGGACGTGCTTGAAAGCCTTTGGCGAATTGGGAGGGTTTCATTCAGGGTCCTTTATGCGCATAAATTCAAGGGAGCAGGGCTGCGATCTCGTTGGCGCACGCCCGTACTTCGATGGCGGCGAGCTTGGCGCCGCGATCGTTCATTTGAAGCACCGTTTGCCCTAACGCCATCGCCTGTTTGTAGGCTTCGCGCGTTGGGATCTGGGTCTTGAGCAGAGGGAAGCCGAGTTCTTCCAACGCACGCTTCAGTTCGCGCGTCAGCATCCGTTTCTCTTCAGTCTTATTCAGCAGAAAGACTGCGCGCAGGTCTTCGTTCATTACCTGGGCTTGTTGCACGAGCTTCACCAGTCCGACGCTCGACCAATAGTCGGCGGGCGACGACGACGTCGGCATGATCGCAACGCTCGCTGCAAGCAGCACGACGCCGGACACTTTCTCGGTGATGGAGGGCGGGCAGTCGACGACGATGATGTCGTAGTCAGCCACGAATTTCTTGATCTCGCGATGGATCTGGCTGCCGGCTTCGGAGAGATTGACAACTGGAAAGGGGATGCCGGTTTCGCCGTCGGATGATGCGCTGGCCCAATGGATCAGCGTGTTTTGACCATCTGCGTCTACGACGAGGACGCGCTTACCCTTCTCATGGAACGCAGCCCCGAGATGCATCGCGATTGTGCTCTTCCCGACCCCACCCTTCTGCTGAGTTACCGCGATGATTTCTGCTGCCACAATCTTAACCTCCTCTTTTTAGACGCAAATGGATTTTACCTGGATGAATTCTCATTTCAATCGTTTTTGTGTAAACGCGAGAAGAATTAGCCGTTCGGGTTAGGTTTATGCGCATAAAGAAGGTGAGCGATAGCGCGGCAGCGATGAAGCGCTGTCAGTGGCAACAAACTGGTGACGCTTGGGAGATGTCAGGCGGTATGAAGCGGTGAAAAGCGAAGTGGCTGCGGTTGAGCACGGTGCGGTTGGCACCTTCGGACATAGCTTCAGTCGTAGCCGGATTCGATGCAGCCCTATGAGCTAGATCTGGTCTTGTCATATCGTGCTTTTACGCGGCCCAGTTGCTGGCGATAAGGTTCGCCTGCGGGACGCTATCGTGTCAGCGAGCCAGTTCGCCTGGGCATCTTTATGCGCATAAACCCGTTGCGCCCTGCTCACGTCGAGCCGCTGCCGCAGCGAGGGTTGACCACACGGGCCAGTATGATTTTGGCGGCGCGGCGCGGCGCGGCGCGGCGCGGCACGGCACGGCACGGCACGGCACGGCACGGCACGGCACGGCACGGCACGGCACGGCA